>CXRQ01000001.1_pt1 | contig 109003 bp, 103 predicted proteins | sample 591341 | NCBI WGS metagenome assembly CXRQ01 (sample SAMEA3491328, study PRJEB9169) | human gut metagenome | biome: ENVO:mammalia-associated habitat; material: ENVO:feces | place: Bangladesh | collected 2010-04-07
CAACGCCAGCCGGTCCCCCGCGCCCAGGCGGGCGAGGATCCGGTCCGCCCTCTCGAACAGGAGCGCCGATTCCTCCAACGATTCGTAGGCCTCGACGAGCCGTCCGGTCGGCAGCCCGTTCACCCTTTCCGCCATCTTCTCCAGGATTCCATTGTTTCCGCTCATGACGGGGGTTATGCGTCACCGGCCACATCAAGGAAACAAGGCGGCGGGGAGGCCTGGATCATGGGATCGTACGGGAAACGTCCCGGCGTGGTGATGGCCGCGCTCCGCTAGCCGATCCACCGTCCCGCCAGACGTTCCGGCAGCCTCCAATCCCCGGCCGCCGGCATCCCGTACACGCGGCCCAGCCGTGTCATGTCCCGTCGCATCCACGCATCGTCGGCGACCGGGCTTCCGGGTTCCGGCTCCCATCCGTCGGCGCATGCGATGCGACCCATCCAGTCGGCGGCGTCGGCGGCATGCTGGCGGGGCCGCCCGTCGCACAATCCGCCGAGCCGTTTCAGGATCTCCCGGTTGTCGGGGCCGCGTCCCGCGGCCAGCCAGACGACGGACACCCTGTCGCATGCCCTGTGGGCGAGGACCCTGTCCCACCGGCGGAACTTGTCCTCCAGGGTCTGTCCCATGCTGGCGGTCAGCTCCACGCATACGAGATCCCGTTCGCCGATGAGCGCCAGGTCGGGGCCGCCTCCTCCCATGAGCGGATCGGCGCAGATCCGGTCGAACCGGCACCACGCCTCCCCCGCCGTCAGCCAGCCGTCCGACCGGGCCTTGACGGCGAGCCCCGTCGCGATCAGGTTGTGCCGGTCGTACTGGCGCGCGCCGCGCAACGGGCCGGGCCCGATGTCCGCGATTTCGACGGCCGACAGTCCCAGACGCGGCAGTTCCGGGGATATCTCCCTGTGCACGGGGAGCCGCACCCCCATCCAGGCGGCGTGCGGGCCGAACGCGGTCCGGCCGTCCACGCGCAGCGGGAACCCGAGGTCGATGAGACGGCAGGCGGCCATGCTCATCCACAGGCGGGCGCGCGCATCCCCGGGAAGCCGCGGGTCGAGGGCGTTGAGTTGGCTTGTCTCGCAGGTGCGGTGCGACCGTATGAGCGCCAGGGCGGCGGTCAGCGGCTTCGGATGCCGCATCAGCCAGGCGCGGGCCGGTTCCGGCGCGGGAAGCCAGGAGGGGGGTTCGGCGAGCGCGCAATCCCACCAGTTGAGGGAGGATCCGGCCCTCCACCATCGCTCATCCAAGGCATCGAACATGCCGGCCGCCTATGCGCGGCTTCCCCCCACCGGCCGCAAGGGGTGTGTCGCGGCGTGAAGGCCAGTGGTTCCAACGCCTTTCGGGGATCGTGACGCATCATATGCGTTCCCGTGGGACGCATACCGCGCGCTCGTGGAAAAGAACATCTCGTGCCCGCCCGCCGAATGGGAGCGGATCGTGGGCCATTACAGCAATCCGAACAAGCCGGGCACGCCCGCCTACCGTCTCGCACGGTTCATTCAGGATGATGCGCGCGCCTCCGAACTGGTGCGCCAGTGGATCGAGGATGAGGCGATCAAGGCGCTGAACAAGGGGCATGACGTGGCCCCCGAGCTCCTGACCGACATCTGCAAGAGGGTCAGTCTGGAGGCGCTCACCCACAGGGCGTTGGGGGTGAGCGTGAAGCTGATCCGCGCGGGCGTCCTCTACGAGAAGGCGAAGGCCCGGTATCAGGCGTCCGTGGACCCGCATCCGTCGCGTGAGGACGAGGAACGCATCTGGGATGGGGCGATCGACAGGGAGAACGCGCGCCAGCAGAGGCTCGTGGACGCGGGCCGGATCCGCAACCGCACGTGGCTGCCCTACCATGATTCGACGAACAGCCGTCCGGGCGCGAACCGGGCCCCCGTGTCGAGCGGCGGGCTGGACGAATGGCGTCTCATGTTCGAACCCCACAAGCCGGTCCGTTTCGCCCCGTTCGACGACATGGACGAGGATCACGACCGGGCGCTGGCCGACCGGACGCCGGTGGAACGCTTCGAGGTGACGGCCGACTGGTGTTCGGAGCATGGGATCACGTTGGAGACGATCGCGGCCATGTCCGAATCGGAGCTGCTCGCCATGGGCGTCGATCCGCAGTCCGTGAGGGATATAGCCTCCGGACACGGGCTGGACGGGGAGGCGGGACGGTTGGATCTCGTCCTGCACGACACGGCGCTGAGCGTGGAGCTGGCGGAACGGAATCCGAAATCCTCCGCCACCGCGATCCTCGTCCGCGCGGGGCTGAGCCGCCGCCTCGCCGACTTCGCGTTGGCGTTCGAGAAGCGCATGCGCGACGAGGGGGTCTCCTCGCCGGCGCGCATGGCCCGCGAATGGGAGGCGTCCCGATCGCGGGCCATGCCCGACTACCACGGGTATCTGCGCCGCGTGGCCGGCATCGTCGAGGCGGAATCCGCGCGCGTGCTGGAGCACGCATAGCCGTCCGGCGAAAAAGACGGCCATCAAAAAGAGCGACGGGGAGGCACGGATCATGGTCATGGACGCGAACGGGCGAAGCCACAGGGCGAAGGGCCTGCCGAAAGGGTATGCGGGCACGTACGACGGGAACACGGCCGCGGCCGCGGCCGCGGATGTGACGCCGCCCGCCGCCTATTACGACGGGCGCATGAACGAGGACGATCGGCTTGGCTGGGCGGAGGGCATGGACGCGCTGAACGACCGGCATGTCGGCGCGCCCCGGCTGCCCGACGGACTGGATTCCGGCCGCTGGCACGACGAGTTCGGCGACAACGTATGCCATGCTGGCGGCTGCACGTTCACCCTCGGCGACGGGGCCGACCCGGACGTGCGCGTGTTCAACCGGAGCAGGATCGCGAACCTGCCGTTGAGCGTGGTCCGCGCCCGTCTGGGCGGCGCGGATCCGAAATTCGACTTCGGGGACAGGGCATGGAGGCCCGATCCGGACGAGCTCGCCGACATGAGAGAAGCGTTCGGCGTCACGCCGAGGAACCTGCGGGACGACCGGTTCGCCGGCCTGCTCGGCCCCGACCCGGTCGAAGGCTCGATTTCGAGCGTCGCCGACACGTATCCGGGCGCGAACGCCCGCCTGTACGCCGACTTCGTGCGCCATCCGCGCCGCCGCTCCTACACGCTGGAGGGCGAGGCCATGAGCCGCGCCCGGACGCGGGACTACGCGCGGGGCATGTTCGTCGAATCGGCGCGCAACGACGCGAAGGCGTGGGGCGCCGATTACGATCCGGCGGACGTGGCCGAGCGGGCCGGCCGATGGTTCGACGAACGGTACCCCGCGCCGAAACGCCTTTAGGGGAAAGGAGGCCGGATCGCATGACCGTGGACAGGAACAACAGGGGCCACAAACCGAAGGGGCTGCCGGACGGCGGCCGGTACGAGCCGGGGGGACGCGGAGCCGCCGCCGATGACGTGAAGCCGCCCGTCCCGCCGCACGCATCCGGGACGATCCGCATCACCGGGGCCGGAACCGACCCGCTGGTCGAGACGGACCGGTTCCGGCCCGCACGGCTCTCCGCCGTCACGCGCGCCCTCCGATCCGAAACCCCCATGCTTGCCGGCCGGGACGGACGGCTGAAGCGTCTGACGGAGACCGAAATCCGCGAACTGGGGCGGACGGCTGGAGATGGCCTCTAATCCTTCAACGCGCCCATGACGGCTTCGTGCAATGCCATGCGGCCGGTGAGCACGTCGAGCTTGCAACGGTCCACGGTCCCCGACTCCAGGAGCCGGTGGACGCGAACCGTCTTTTTCTGCCCCTGACGGTGGAGGCGGTCGCATGCCTGACGGTAGTCGTCGAACGACCAGGGCAGGCTCGTCCACACGATCTCGTGCCCCCCGTCCTGGATGTTCAACCCGTATTTCGCGGCCTGGGGGTGGGCGGCCAGCAGCGGAACGCGCCCCCGCCTCCACTCCTCCAGCACGCCCTTCTCATGCACCTCGCGCATGCCCGGAAAGCGGGCGCGCATGCGCTCCAGCTCGTCCTTGAACTGGTAGAACACGAGCACGGGCCCGTCCGCCGCGTCCACGATGCCCGCCAACGCGTCGAGCTTCACCGAATCCGTGTGGCCGACCGTCCCGTCCGGATCGTCCGTGTCCGGGTACAGGCAGCCGCACGTCAATTGGGCCAGTTTCGCGGTCAGGACGCCCGCGTTGGCGACGGTGACGGTCGTCCCGTCATCCAGGTCGGCGACCATTTCGCGGCGCAGCCTGTCGTACGTGTCCCGGGTGGCGTCCGGCATGTCGAGCCAATGGTCCGTCTCGATCATGGACGGGAGCCCGGGCAGCCTGTCGGATGCCTTCATGCTCAGGCAGAACGGTTCGATGAGGTCGAGGATCTCCCTCTGGGCGCCGTCGCGGGGCGTGTAGTCGATGGGCTGCCGGCGGCCGCCCATGTCGATGTACCGGGTGGGCGTGAACCAGCGATCCCGGTACCGGGTCATCGACCGTTCCAACGTTTCGGACCGGTCGATGACCGCGATCTCGCCCCACAGGTCCAACAGGTTTTTGGTGGCGGGCGTGCCGGTCAAGCCGAGCGTCCAAGCGGCTTTCCGCGCGTGCCGGCGCAATACGAGCCCCCGGTTGCTTCTCGGCGTCCTGTAGCCGGACAGTTCGTCCACGACCAGGCCCGTCCACGGCCATTGTTTCACCCGACCGTCCAGCCATTTCAGGTTGTCCTGCCCGATGATCGTCACATCCGCGCCGGCCTCCAACGCCCTGTCGCGTTGCTTCGGCGTGCCCGCGGCGACCGCCCAGGTCAGGGAGTGCATGTCCTTCCAGCGTTCGAATTCATCCGGCCATGAGTTGCGGGCGACGAGCGCGGGCGCGACCACGAGGAAGCGCGCCCGCGGGTCGGCCGCGTGCATGATGTCCATGATCGCGATGCTCGTCAGCGTCTTGCCCAGGCCGGGCTCCATGAACAGGCCGCAGCCGCGGGCCGGGGAGGCGAACGCGTTCAGGGCGAACCGTATCGCCCGCCGCTGGTATTCGTGCAAAGGAGATCCCATGCCCCGTCGTATGCGTCAGGCATAGACGGCATACGGAAAGGATTTATCATGGCATTCATCATCGTTCTTCTCGTCCTGCTCGCCGTCACGGTCGTGAAATGCGCGTACGTCGTGCCCCAGCAGTCCGCCTACGTGATCGAACGGCTCGGCCGGTATTCGCGCGTCGCCTACGCGGGACTCAACTTCAAAATCCCGTACGTGGACCGGATAGCGACCCGCACCGGGCTCAGGGTCAACCAGCTGGACGTTCGCCTGGAGACCAAGACCCTGGACAACGTGTTCGTGACCGTGGTCGCCAGCACCCAGTTCCGCGTCAACCCGGACGATGTCGCCACCGCGTTCTACGAGCTGCATGACCCGGCCGGGCAATTGCGCTCCTACATGGAGGACGCGCTCCGCTCCGCCGTGCCCGCCCTCACCCTGGACGACGCGTTCGCCCGCAAGGATGACGTGGCCGCCGACGTGCAGAGGACCGTCGGCCAGGAGATGGGCCGGTTCGGGTTCACCGTCGTCAAGACGCTCATCACCGCCATCGACCCAAGCGACCAGGTGAAAAACGCCATGGATTCGATCAACGCGGCCCAACGGGAGAAGGAGGCGACCCGCCAGCGCGCCGAGGCGCAGCGCATCCAGATCGAGACCCAGGCGGCCGCCGAGGCGGAGAGGAACCGCCTGCAGGGCGAGGGGCAGGCCAACTACCGGCGCGAGATCGCCAACGGCATCGTCGACCAGATCAAAAGCCTGCAGGCCGTGGGCATGAACATCGACGACGTGAACAACGTGGTCCTGTTCAACCAGTACCTCGATGCGATGCGTTCGCTGTCCGAGTCCGGCAACGCCAAGACCGTGGTGCTGCCCGCCTCCACGCCCGGCGGCTACCGCGACCTGTACGGGCAGCTCGTCAACGCCATGGAGACCGGCAAGGAATAATATGATACGGACGCATGCCGGGGACAAGGATGGGAACGGAGGCTTTCATATGAGATTCGGATTGCGGAAGCCGAGCCCGTTGAAGAGCCTGTCGGCCCGCACCGGGGGGGCGCCACGCGCGCGGTCAAAAGGGCGCTGATCCCCGGCTACGGGAGGAAAGGCATGGGCTGGCTGCATCCGAGGCGGAAACTGTATGACGAGATGTACAGGCGGACGACGTTCCCGTTCCGGGATTTGTTCCGCTAGGAAAGGATGGAGACAATCACGGGCGGGATCGGCATGCCGTCCGCATGGTACGGCTCGTTGCCCGGCAATCCGATCCCGCATGACGCGTATACGCGGCCGCAGGGGGGGGGAAGGCGGATGTTTCGGCGGTCGTGTATACGCGTCGCCTTCCGGGCCTAACGCATACCAGGGGGTGTCCATACCGTTTTTCTTCGAAGGAGCCCCGTCATGGCCGATAAGCCGTTCGTCCCCATCGAGCATCGTCTGTCCCTGACCGTGGAGGAGGCGGCCGCACTGTCGGGCATTCCCGTGAAGACGGTCAGGCTGGCCGTCCGCGCCGGGGAGCTGGGGCATTTCGAGAAGGGGTCGACGACGGTCCGGATCCGTCGCGCGGATCTGGAGGATTGGGTGGCCTGCCTGTAGCGCCTCCCGGTCCGGATTCCGGTCGGATAGGCGCATATAGGCGCACGGCCATGCTATTGTGGTTTTGTTTCCCAGTGTTTCCAACGGTTTGCGGTCCGATGGCTGATAACGTACATTATCGGATTCCAGTGTCATCGTCGTTCTTACGTACAGAGGCACCAATACGCCGATCCATTGCAGTCTCCGAAGCGTTGCGCGCCTGGAAATACATGGCGACGTTCTCCAGCAACACCAGAACGAATACGATGACAGCTGCGGGCAACTGCGCTGCGTCGCAGAAATCTCTCAGACGCGCATCCATGGAATCCGCGAGAAAAACGAATACAGGAAACGGTATCAGCGCCATTACAAACGACAAAAAATGCATTTTGACCATGGACCAGTCAACCGGCTCAGTCGCCGGACGCTTTGCCCGCGGCGTGAATATGTGGCCTTGACCTATCGTGAACGTGATAATGGCGACGGCCATAATGACGGCGACGAGCCAGAGCACGATTGGCAGGAACCCAATGACTATACCCATTGCATCATCCTTCAGCACTGTGTTCTGCAAGATTACTCGATCTTTGCACGCCCATAATGAAAAAACGACCTGCCGGAAACCCGGCAAGTCGCCATCATACAAACCTGCTGCGAAATCAAGCGGCCTCACGCTGTAGACGCTGCGCCTCAAGCTTCTTGCGCATACGCATGGCGGTCAATTCGTCAATCGGACGATTTATGGAAACCGTCATCGGCTTGTCATCAAGATCGACGTAATCCTCATCCTCCAGAGCGGTTTCAATCTGATGCCACAGTGAGCCGACCGACACGGCGAACACGGCCTTGCCGCTTTGCAGCAGCTCAAGCATCTGCTCGCTGGTCGTGCATTCATGCACGTTCTGGCCGTCGCACATGATGGTCACGTTGGCCAGCTGATCGGTGGTGTGCTGGGTAAGGAAGCCGATGGCCGCAGTCACGTTCTGCAGATTCACGCCAGCATCCAACAGCTTCTTGGAGACGGCCAGAATCACCACGTCCTTGAAGGAATACAAACGACGGGAGCCGGATCCGTGCGATGGCGTGATGGACGGTTCGACAATCTGCTTGCGTGCCCAGTAATCGAGCTGACGATACGTGATGCCCGCAACCTTGGATGCCACGGTACCGCGATATCCACGCTTGATTTCCTCGGAATCGGCGTTGGCGAACAACTCCCCCTGGATAGCGCCATCATTGAGATCTTCACGCTCATCAAGCGGAATATGAAGATGCAGCTCAGTCTCGCCCATCTTGACTCCCCTAACTCACACTGGTGTAATCACACGATTGCAATTCTTCACCAAGTGTAACCCCACACAATGTGTCGGTTATTGGGAGACAAAGGCAGATTTCGTGAAGAACACCAGACGGAACTTGCCAATCATGATTTCATCGCCGTTTTTAAGCACCGCCTGATCAACGCGCTGGCGGTTCACATAGGTGCCATTGAGGCTTCCGGCATCGATAACGGAATACTGGCCATTGACCCGGCGGAACACGGCGTGCTGCCGGGATACGGTGGAATCGTCCAGCAGAATATCCGCTCGGGGATCGCGACCAACAGTGATTTCATCCTCATCAAGCAGATACCGCGAACCAGACACCGCTCCCCTGGTCGAGATAAGCAACGCCGTCCCCTCGGACAGGCGTGTAATGGTGTCCAAATCCTCCTGAGTCAGAGGACGGTCGCCGGTTGCGGTAACGGGCAATACGTTAATAGCAGGCAATCCAATGATGGTGGTTTCGCCTGCGCTAGGAATCGGATCAGTCATAGCTTCCTATTCTACCGTCTTTGCATACTTATTTTGCGTAGCTTCACGCACTTCATCAATAATGACGTTATCGGAGGCTTCGACATTAACATTAGCTCCATACTTGACCTGCAGCTGGGCACCCACTCCCCCGGCGATGTCAACTGCGTTGGAAAGCTCCTGCGGATTGCCTATAGCCTTGACCACATACGGAGGTTTGATGGCCGTGCCATCGGAAATCAGCCCTTCGTCAGCATCTTGAATATAGGTCGATGCGACAACGCGAACCTCGTTGATGGCAATGACTTCGGCGCCGGCATTGCGCAGCTCCTCGATGAGGTTGAACATGATCGAAGCGTCGATTCTGGATGTCGAACCGCGGCTGACCGTAACCGTAATACCTTTGCCCTTGGCCGGGAGCCGGCCGGAAATCAGACCACTGGTTTCCTCGTTCTGCTTGGCGATCTTACGCGCCTGTTCCTGCTCGTTGGCAGCCGACTTCAACGAGTTCAGCTGGCTGGTCAGCTGGGTTTTGCGCTGCTCGAGGTTGGATATCTGCGTGTTCGACTCGTTGAGCAGACGAACCAGCTCGTTCTCATCCATCGTTTCATAGGTGGATTTGGTGTTGTTGATCTGACTCATGTAGGCAAAGCCCAGCAATGCGCACATCAGCATGATGAAGATCGACGATATCAGTCGGGAACGATCGGAATTCCGGTTCAGGTTCTTACGCGGCTTTTTGCGTATAGTGGGGAACGAACCGGTTTCCATGCGGTCGTTCGCCTTATCTTGGGCATGCTGGTCATGCATTTTGTCCAGCATGTTGTTTGATTTAGCTCTTCGTACCATATCAGCCTCGGAAGATGAACCGGCGAATGGCGGACACGTTGGAGAAGATACGGATGCCGAGCACTACAATAACGGCGGTCTGCAGCTGTGAGCCGACGCCGAGCTGATTACCGAGGAACACCAGCAAGGTTGCCGTCAGCACGTTGGCCAGGAACGATATGACGAATACACGGTCAGAGAAGCTTCGTTCAAAGTACGCGCGTGCAGCGCCCAGCAGTGCGTCGATGGCGGCCACCACCATAATCGGCAGATAGGGTTGCAAGACGACCGGAATGTCCGGCTTGACAAACACACCGATTACCACGCCGATAATCAGACCTAGGACGGCTGCCATTATTCGTTCCTCTCTGCGTATTGGGTTTCGCCAGCCACTGCTGCCTCAAGTGTAATCGAATTAGACTTGTTTACCTGCGGATAAATACCTGCTTGTTTGAAGGAATCGTACAGGCTTGCCAGATTCTTTGATCCCATAGCTTCGGCCAACGTGTTCTTGTCTCCGATGGCTTCAATGGTGTACGGGCTTTCGATGGCATTCACGCCAATGAGAATATGCCCACCCGCCTTACGGATGGAGGTCTGTGCACCGAGCCTATTGCCGTTGATGGAGACGGCTTCGGCTCCATTTTGGAACATCAGCGATACCAGCTGCTGCAAATCAAGATCCGTGACGACGCGAATCTTGCTGGTGGTACCCACTCTGGTGGAGGTGGATTGGTCGGACTGGCTCGCCGCAATAGGATCGGCCAATGTCATGGTGATGCCTTCACCGGTGACGGCCACGGCACCGATGACCAATTCATCCTGAATCAGCGTGTCGCTTTTGACCTTTCCGGAGACCTTCTTCGACTGCTCGTCGACTTGGGCCTTGACCGCATTCACATCTTTGGTGAGCTGTTCGATTTGCGCATTGCGGTTTTCGAGTTGGCCGGCCAACGTCTGACGCACCTGTTTGCGCGGATCGGACTGCAGCTGCTGGACGAACAGGCACCCCGCAAACCCGACACCGACGCAAATCAGGAAAACGATGATGCGATTGAACCAGATGGAAAATGCAGATCGCTGCTCATGGACCAGTCTCGAATCGGAGAACATGGGATCCATCGGACGGTTCACGAGATCGTCGATGAGTTGCAGGGAATCATCGTTGGTTTTACGGCGACGACGTCCGCGAACGGCCGCGGCATCATCGGGAGACAAAGCATGGTGGGATTCCACAGACCGAAATGCACGGGAAAAAATGGCACGACGGCGTACTGGCTCATTCTCTTCTGGTACGGGGAATGAGACCGGCGCTGTGGAATCAGGCTCCATTCCGCTCCTCCAATTCCTTGCGCAACAAGCTCACACCTTGTTTGGTGTAGATATATCCGGCCAACCAGTACATGGCAATGCCCCAAATCCCTGCGGCAAGCGCGGCAAGATAGAGCAGGTGGAAGAAGGCGTTGGTGCCAAGATCAGCGAAAATCAGGCTGACGATGGAAATCATCAATAATGCGGTGCCCGCTTTGCCCACGAAATGCACCGGCAACGGACCATATCCATATTGGGCAAGCCACAGCACCTGAATTGCCATCCACAAGTCGCGCAAACCCACAATGATCAGCATCCACCAGGGGATGACGCCGGCGACGCCGAGAGCCAGAATCGAGCAGAAAATCAACAGGCGATCGGCTACCGGGTCAAGAATCTGCCCGATTTTGCTGACTTGGTTGAATCTGCGCGCGATGATGCCATCGAGTCCGTCAGAAGCGGAGGAGATGGCGATAAGCGCCAACGCCGCAATCATCTCATGCCGAGAGATCAGCGCGGAGATGAATGGAATCGAGATGATTCTCAACGCGCTGATCAGATTCGGCACAGTGAAATACAGGTCACGCGCCTCTGGACTGTATCTGCTGCTGAGTTTGTGGTCTGTCATATCGCCAAATAGTCTACATGGTTTACATGCGAGAGGCTTGCAATGCGGTGACGATGATGCCTCGAGCACCGACTTCGTACAAATCGTCCATCAGCTGGTTGACCTTGGCCTTGGGCACCATGACGCGCACGGCGTTCCACTGCTTGTCGTGCAGCGGGGAGATAGTGGGGCTCTCAAAACCGGGGGTCACGGCCACGGCTGCAGACACCTTGCTTACGGGGATGTCGTAATCCATAAGCACGTACTGGTGTGCGGTCAGCACGCCTTGCAGACGGCGGGTGAGCACGGCGAGACGGGAGTCCTTCTCGTCCAGACGCGGAGAGCGAATCAGGCACGCTTCGGAGTGCATCAGCGGGTCGGAAAAAACGCGCAGACCGGCGTTGCGCAACGTGGTACCGGTGGAGACCACGTCGGCGATGAGGTCGGCCACGCCCAGCTGCACGGAGGATTCCACGGCACCATCCAGGTGGATGGTTTCAGCTTCGATACCGTGTTCGACGAGGTATTCATGCACCAGCTTGTCGAAGGTGGTGGCCACGCGCTTGCCCTGAATGTCTTCCAGAGTGGTGATCGGGGATTCGTTCGGAGCAGCGAAGCGGAATGTGGAGGAGCCAAAGCCGAGCGGCATGTGCTCGAGTGCGGCGGTACCGGAATTCTTCAGCAGATCTTGTCCGGTGATGCCCACATCAATGGCACCGCGGCCCACGTACACCGCGATATCCAACGGACGCAGGTAGAACAGCTCGATGCCGTTGTCTTCATTCTGGACGACGAGCTGACGCGGATTGGTGCGCAGACGGTAGCCGGCCTCGGCCAGCATGTTCCACGCGGGTTCTGACAACATGCCCTTATTGGGCACTGCGATTCTCAGCATGAATGCTCCTCTCCCCTGTTGGGAGTTCGACGCGCTGCGGTTACTGCGTTTTGTGGGGATTACCGGCAGAATTGCCAGCGAATCCCTGGTTGTGTGCTTGATTCAGCGTGTTCTGCGGCCGCGGAACGGCGATCACAGGTGCTTGTAGACGTCCTCGAGGGTCAGGCCGTGCTTGATCATCATGACCTGAACATGGTAGAGCAGCTGGCTCATCTCCTCGGCGGTGCGATCCGCGCCCTCGTACTCGGCGGCCATCCAGGTTTCGCCGGCCTCTTCGATGATCTTCTTGCCGATGAAGTGGGTGCCCTTGTCGAGCTCATCGACAGTCAGGGAGCCTTCGGGACGGATCTTGGCCTTTTCGGACAGTTCGGCGAACAGGGATTCAAACGTCTTCATGATTATCTTTTCTTTGTTGCTTCTGCTGAGGTAATGGGCGCGCTGCGGCTCAGGCCTTAAACGCGGCCTCGGCCTTGGCGCGGATGTCATCGACGGCCTGGGCGGGGTTCTCAGCGCCATATACGGCGGAACCGGCCACGAGCACGTCGGCGCCGGCTTCGGCCACGATGTGCGCGGTCTTGGGGCTCACGCCACCGTCGACCTGAATGCGGGTCTTCAGTCCGCGACGGGTGATTTCGTCGCGTAGACGGCGAACCTTGGCCATCTGGTTGTCGAGGAACTTCTGGCCGCCGAAGCCGGGCTCCACGGTCATGATGAGCACCATGTCGAACTCATCGAGGATATCGAAAATCGGCTCGACCGGTTCGGCCGGACGCACGGCGAAGCTCGCCTTGCAGCCCATTTCGCGCAGCTGGCGTGCCAGACGCACCGGGGCATGGGTGGCCCCCATGTGGAAGGAGACCGAAGCGGCACCGAGCTTGGCGTATTCGGGGGCCCAACGATCCGGATCCTCGATCATCAGGTGCACGTCGACGGGAAGGTCGGTGACCTCGCAGATGCGGCCAACGATGGGCTCGCCAAGGGTCAGGTTCGGCACAAAATGATGATCCATCACGTCGACGTGAACCAAATCGGCATTGGAGATGGCCTTGAGGTCACGTTCGAGGTTGCAGAAATCAGCGGACAGGATGCTGGGTGCGATTGCGATATTGCTCATGGTTTCCTACCTTATCTGTGCAATGGGACTTGGAGCCCCGTGTTTCGTGCTGTTTGGACGCTGTTCTTTCCAGTGTTACTTATTTTGCATATTGCCGCGCTGGGCTTTCTTCTGGCGCAGTCGTTCTTCTTCGATGCTCTGGCGTTCGAGCTCGTCGGCGGTGACCGCCGCAAGTTGCCGGGCCTGCACCTTGGAGTCAGGGCCATGCTGGTAGAGCACGACGAACAGGATGCAACCGATCACGAAGACGATGATGGCGGTCCAGACGTTGGTGCGCAACCCCAGAATCACTGTGGAGTAGTTGATGCGCACGTTTTCGATCCAGGTACGGCCCAGTCCGTACCACATCAGGTACATGGCGAACTGCTGGCCAGCCCTAAGGCGGTCGGCGAGCTTATGGCCAAGGTAGATGATGATCGCGGCGCCGATGAGGTTCCAGATCATCTCATACAGGAATGTGGGGTGGAACAGGGTGGTTTTGTAGTCGGGGCACTCAGCGCCGGAATAGCAGATTTCGGATTTGCCGATGGCGTCCGCGTCGTTGAGTTTCAGACCCCAAGGCAGGGTGGTGGGCCACCCGTAGAGTTCCTGATTGAACCAGTTGCCGAGTCGGCCGATGGCCTGGGCCACGGGCAGCGCGGGGGCGATGGCGTCGGCGAAGATCGCGAACGGGTAATGCTTGTGGCGGCACCATAGGAACGCCACCAGTGTGCCCACGGAGATACCGCCGAAGATGGCCATTCCGCCTTCCCACACCTTGAGGATGTTGATCAGGTTGCCGGTGGGCGGGAAGTAGTCGGCCGGCGTGGTGATGCAGTGGTAAAGGCGTGCGCCCACCAGAGCGCAGGGCACGGTGACGAGCGTGGTGTCGAGAATCTGGTCGAAGGTGCCGCCGTAGCGCTTCCAGCGCGTGGCGAGGATCCACACAGCCACGCAGATGCCAATCAGGATGCAGATTGCATACATGTGGATGGTAAACGGGCCGACCTGGAATTTAGAGAAGGTCGGCGAGGGGATATAGGCCAGATTCATCGTGCCTCACTTACTCGTATTCGCTAATGCCGCCTGCCATACTACCGCATGGAAACCGGGACTCGAGGAACGCCTCACGCTTTGGCAGCGTACTCGTTTCATATGTGTCGAGCCTCAGGGTCCAAGCTTTTCCTCGATGGCTTCGATGGCGGATAATCCTTTTACCAGGGCGCATGCGGCAATCCATGACGGAAGCAGGTGCCGAATACGCCCTGATTCTAGGGGCGGCAGGTCTTATCGTGCGTTGTGGATGCCTTCGGCCAGTTCCTCGCTCTTGGCGGCGAGCAGCTTCAAGCCTTCCTTCGGGTCGCGTGCGGTCTTGTTGTCGTCCGCGAGCAGGGTGTGCACGAGCGCGGAGCCGACGATGACGCCGTCCGCGTAGAAGCCGACCTTGGCGCCCTGTTCGGCGGTGGACACGCCGATGCCCACGCACACGTTCTCGGCACCGGCCTGACGGGTACGTTCCACGAGGAGTTCGGGCGAAGCGTCGATGGTGGCGCGCTCTCCGGTGACGCCCATGCGGGCGGCCGCGTACACGAAGCCGCGCGCGTTGCGGGCCACGGTTTCGAGGCGCTCGGTGGACGAGTCCGGGGAGACCAGGAAGATGCGGTCGAGTCCGTGGCGGTCGGAGGCTTCGATCCACTCCCCCGCCTCGTCCGGGATAAGGTCCGGGGTGATGAGACCGGCGCCGCCGGCGTTCTCGAAGTCGCGGGCGAAGCGCTCGACGCCGTAGTGGTACACGAGGTTCCAGTAGCTCATGATGAGCGGCACGCCGCCGGCGTTGGCCACGGTTTCGACGGCCTCGAACACGCGCTTGATGGTCTCGCCGTTGTTCAGGGCGATGGAGGCGGCAGCCTGGATGACCGGGCCGTCCATGACCGGGTCGGAGTACGGCAGGCCGATTTCCACGGCGTCGACGCCGTGCTCGACCATCGTTTTGAAGGCGTCAAGCGAGACGTCTGGGTTGGGGAAGCCATAGGGCAGGTAGCCGATGAAGGCGGGCTTGTTCTCGGCCTTGAACTTGGTGAACATAGCGCCCGACTTGCTGGGCTTGTGGCTGATGCCCAGCGGCTGGCCGGACGGCGTGGTTGCTTCGTTGGTCATAATCAAAAATCTCCTCTTCTTGTTCAGGCGGCGGTGTCGCCGTGGGCGCCGGCCACATCGAGCGCGGCGGCCTGATCGTCGGTCAGGTAGCCAAACCACTTGCCGGCGGTGGCCATGTCCTTGTCGCCTCGGCCGGAGATGTTCACGATCATCACGGCCTTGTTATAGCCCTTGGCCTTCAGATCCGCGGCGGCCTTGTACGCGCCGGCCACGGCGTGCGAGCTTTCGATGGCGGGGATGATGCCCTCGCTCTGGCTTAGGTCGCGGAAGGCGTTCATGGCCTCCTCATCGGTGGCCCAGCTGTAGTTCACGCGGCCGATGTCCTTGAGCCATGCGTGCTCTGGCCCCACGGAAGCGTAGTCAAGGCCTGCAGAGATCGAGTAAGTATCGAGCGTCTGGCCTTCGTCGGTTTCCAGCAGGTAGCTCTTGGCACCCTGGAACATGCCGAGCTGGCCGGTGCCGGGGGCGAAGCGGATAGCGTGCTGGCCGGATTCGGGGCCGTTGCCGCCGGCTTCGTAGCCGTAGAGGTTCACGCGGTCATCGTCCAGGAAGGCGTTCATCACGCCGATGGCGTTGGAGCCGCCGCCCACGCAAGCGCAAATCGCGTCCGGATGGTCGATGCCGTACCAGTCCTGAAGCTGCTGCTTGGCTTCCTCGCCGATGATCTTCTGGAAGTCGCGCACCATGGCCGGGAACGGGTGCGGGCCTGCGACGGTGCCGAGCAGGTAGTGCGTGTCCTTGACGTTGGTGACCCAGTCACGCAGGGCCTCGTTGATGGCATCCTTCAGAATCTTGTCGCCGAGGGTCACCTCGACCACTTCGGCGCCGAGCATACGCATGCGGGCCACGTTCAGGGCCTGGCGGCGGGCGTCGATCTGGCCCATGTAGATGCGGCACTTGAGGCCAAGCATGGCGCACACGGTAGCGGTGGCCACGCCGTGCTGGCCGGCACCGGTTTCGGCGATCACGCGTGTCTTGCCCATGCGCTTGACGAGCAAGGCCTGTCCGAGCGCGTTGTTGATCTTGTGCGCACCGGTGTGGTTCAAATCCTCGCGCTTGAGGAAGATACGGGCGTCGAGGCCGGTCTTCTCCTTGACGAGTGCGGCGAAGCGCGGGGCTTCGGTCAGCGGGCTCGGGCGGCCCACGTAACGCTGCTGGAGCGTCATGAATTCCTTGTGGAATTCGGGGTCGGCCTTGGCTTGCGTGTAGACGCGCTCAAGCTCGTCGAGGGCGGTGATGAGGGCCTCGGGCACATAGCGGCCGCCGAACTGACCCCAATACGGTCCCTGATGTTCGCTGAGCGGGGTTGTTTCGGATGCTTTCACTTGTGCTCCTGCCTTTACTAGTCGTTCCACTGCACGTTCATGATCGTCGGCGGTGGCCACGCCCTCGCCGACCAGTACCGCGTCCGCTCCCGCGCGGGCGTAGTCTTCGACCTCGACCGCGCCGAATACGCCGGATTCCGCCACCTTGATGACGTCATCGGGCAGATCGGCCGCGAGTTCGTTGTATTTGTTCACGTCCACCTTGAGGTTCTTCAGGTTGCGCGCGTTGATGCCGATCACCTTGGCGCCGGCCTGACATGCGCGTTCGATCTCCTCGCGGGTGTGCGTTTCGACCAGCACGGTCATGCTCAACTCGTGCGCCAAATCCAGCAGATGTTTGAGCTGGGCGTCGTCCAATGCGGCGACGATGAGCAGCACCAAATCGGCACCGTGGGCGCGGGCTTCGTAGATCTGGTAGTCGGTGACGATGAAGTCCTTGCGCAGCACCGGAATATGCACGGCGGCGCGGACCTTGTCGAAATCATCAAGGCTGCCGAGGAATTTGCGACCTTCAGTGAGCACGGAAATGGCGCTTGCGCCGCCCTTCTCGTACTCGCGGGCCAACGCGGCCGGGTCCGGGATGTCGGAGAGGTGGCCCTTGGACGGGGACGCGCGCTTGATTTCGGCGATCACCGGGATGCCATCGGCGCGCTTGAGCCATCGTGTTGCGTCAATCGGAGCCGGGGCCGCCAGCGCGGCCTTCTTCACATCCTCAAGAGACGCGGTGAGCTCGCGGGTTTGCTGGTCCTCCAGTGCGCCCGCCACCAATTCGTCCAAAACCGACATGGTCCTCCCTTTGTTGGTGTTCGGTCATGCGCCACTCTAGGTCACGCCCCGTCCTTATTGCCTTGTGCGTCCTACATTCTGGGCTATTCCTCGTTGGTTCGTATCGCTACGGAACCAGAGCGGCCAACAAAAGGAAGATCGCCATGAATATCGGTCATACGACCTGGGATTGATTCCATTGATGGCATAGACTGGGCGCATGTGCAGGAGATTCGCGCTTGATTTGGATTGGGATGCCGTGGCCTCACAGTTCGCGGTAGACGAGGATGACGTGCGCGTTGACACTCTGCCACAGCCTTCCTACAACATCGCACCCACGCAGAACATTGGCGTGGTGGCACAGGGCAAGGATGGCCGCCGTCATCTGACCGGTGCCTATTGGTCGCTGGTGCCGCGATGGAGCGCCAGCAAAGTGCTGAGCTACCCCACATATAATGCGCGTGTGGAGTCTGCGCATGTCAAGCCGGCGTTCGCCGAATCCACAAAATCCATGCGAGCCATCATCCCCGCTTCCGGCTACTACGAATGGAAAGGTCGCAGGCCGTTCTATTTTCACGCACCACATGATGAACTATTGTCTTTGGCCGGCCTGTACTCATGGTGGAGGCCGTCTCCCGCATCGCCATGGCAGCTGACCGCAACCATCATCACCTGCCCTGCCGCGGACGAGTTCGTCAAGGTGCATGATCGCATGCCCCTGCTGGCGCCTCGGAATATGGTTGCCTCATGGCTGGACCGCTCCGTTGACGGAGCCGCACTGTTAGATTCCATGCGGGAAGCGGGTACCATGCTTTCCCGGCATCTGCAATTTCACGAAGTCGCGCCACTGAACAGCGACGGCAAACGTCTTATTCAGCCATTGGATTCCACCGAACCCATGCGTCTGTTTTGAGCTCTTGCAGCTGGAACCGGCTATGCAGCTGTATATGAAGACGGATCAATCAACGCTCCACTGATAGCTAACCTCGTATGCCCCTCAGTCAAAAACAGGTCTCTTCTGCTCGACATTGGTCGACTACGACTACTTTTGCATCAATCCGCGCAACAACTCGATCTCGTCGCGATGCGTGGCGGGCGTCTGCTCCTTGGTTTCGAGGATCATCGGGAGCTTGGCCATGATCGGGTCGTTGACCAGTCGCGTGAAAAACGGGATGCCGAGCTGGCCCTCCCCGATGTTGGCGTGACGATCCTTATGCGAGTCGAGGCCAAACTGCGAATCATTCACGTGAATCGCCTTGACCTTGGCCAATCCGATCACCACATCCAACTGATGCATCACGCCATCGTAGTCGTTCACCAAGTCGTATCCGGCATCCAGCACATGGCAGGTGTCAAACGTGACGCCGACGTTCGCCTTGTTCTCCACGCCGTTCATGATCGTGGCGAGCTCCTCGAAGTTGCGCCCGCATTCCGTGCCTTTGCCGGCCATGGTCTCCAGCAACACCATAACGCCATCCGCACGCTCAAACACCTGATTCAGCCCCTCGCTAATCAGCCGGCAGCCGGTCTCGACGCCTTGGCCCACATGCGCGCCGGGATGAATGTTGATATATACCTCCTGGCCGGCCTCGCGGATGGCGGTCAGCAGCTCGATGTCCTCGGCCAACGCCTCGATGGCGAATGCGCGCTTGGCCTCATCCTTGCCGGCTAGATTGTAGACGTACGGCGCATGGACGACCAACGGCCCATAGCCCTCAGCCTTCAGACGCGCACCGAACGCCGCCGCGCCGGCCGGGTCGAGAGCCTTGGAACGTTTGCCATACGGAGATCGCGGGAAGAACGCGAACGCGGTGCCGCCCTCCTCATGGGAGCGTTTCAGCAGCTCGTTCCAGCCACCGGCCGTCGACAAATGCGATCCGATAAGCAAACCCGTCATTTCACTTCCGCCTTTCGTGAGCCGTTTCATCTACCGCTATCATATGGTAGGCAGCATCGAGTGCAGCCCGCACAACCGACATGAGGCACAACCCTCTGACCATCCGACCATCTGACCGAAGGAGACCTAAGCATGGCGTCAGCCGGCAATTCCAAGGACGACACCGGCCTCGAACGGAAAATGGAGTCGCGCCACCTGACGATGATCTCCCTGGGCGGCGTAATCGGTACCGGCCTGTTCGTCAGCTCCGGTTACACGATTCATCAGGCCGGACCTTTGGGCGCGATCCTCGCCTACGCGGTCGGTTCCTTGCTCGTCTACTGTGTAATGGTCTCGCTGGGCGAGCTGTCCGTGGCCATGCCGTATGCCGGCAGTTTCCACATGTATGCGAAGCGATTCATCGGACCCGGCACCGCATTCACCATCGCCATCCTGTATTGGCTGAACTGGGCGGTGGCGCTCGCCTCGGAGTTCACGGCGGCAGGGCTGTTGATGCAACGATGGTTTCCTCATTCGCCGTCCTGGATGTGGTCGGCCGCGTTCATTGCGGTGGTGTTCGCGCTCAACATCATGTCCGTGCGGCTATATGGTGAGGCGGAGTTCTGGTTCGCGTCAATCAAAGTGTTCGCCATCATCGCGTTCATTGTGATCGGCCTGCTGGCAATCTTCGGCTCTATACCGATTGCCGGCCATGCTTCCGCGCCGTTGCTGGGCAACTTCGTGGCCGATGGCTGGTTCCCGAGCGGCATCGCACCTATTTTCTCGACTTTGCTGACCGTGGTGTTCGCGTTCTCCGGCACCGAAGTGGTGGGCGTGGCGGCCGGCGAAACCAAAGATCCATCGCGCGCGATTCCCAAAGCCGTGCACACCACGGTGCTGCGTCTGGCAATTTTCTTCATCGGCTCGATTCTGGTGATGGCGGCCTTGATCCCCTGGCATCAGGCCGGCGTGGACACGAGCCCGTTCGTGCTGGTGTTCCAGTCGATCGGTATGCCGTTCGCCGGCGACATCATGAACTTCGTGGTGTTGACGGCCGTGCTTTCTGCCGCGAACTCCGGCCTGTACGTGTGCTCGCGCATGGTGTGGTCGCTGGCCAAGGAGCGGCTGATCCCGGCGCGCTTCGCCAAGACGAATTTCCGCGGCGTGCCGGTGTGGGCCGTACTGTTCAGCATGGCGGGTTCGCTGCTGGCGCTGCTGTCTTCCGTGATCGCCGCTTCGACTGTGTATCTGGTGTTGGTCGCCGTATCCGGCTTGGCGACGCTGGTGGTGTGGTTCTCCGTGTGCGTGTGCCATATCCGGTTTAGGCGTGAATGGACGCGGGACGGGCACAGCGCCGACGAACTCGGCTATCGCGCTCCCGGTTTCCCGGTGCTGCCGTGGCTGGCCATCGTGATGTGCATCGGCGCGCTGGTGCTCGTGGTGCTCGATGAGACGCAGCGTTCGACCCTGTATTGCATGATTCCGTTCGTTGCCTGCTGCTACGCGGCTTATTACGCACTCGAATGGCAGCGTAAACGCGAAAATAACGCCTAGCTCGGTTTCGAGGGGCTGATTTGGCGCTTACCGGAGATCTATCTCCGTTTCAAGGGGCTGATGCCCAAGTAGACAAGGCTCCACAATGGCGTCATGTCGTTGCCACAAAGCCGTTTATACTCGCGGTTTGACGTTTGAGCAGCCCCTCGAAGCCGAGAAACCATTGATGGCCGATTATGTTGCGCCCGGTGACGTGCCTGGTTCCGTGCTCGAACTGGTACAATAATTGGAGTTTGGTTTTTGCAAAGGGGCATTGTTATGTACAAGGTGTTGGTGTCGTTCGCAGACAGCTAATGCGCGTTGACTCGTCGCGCTAAGCCGTGGTCACCGTTTGGGCCCGCGGCGCTTCTGTTGTGCCATTTCCCTAACCTGTACATTTCGTCATATTCGAGTTTCACTTGTCTTCACGTGTCGCGTTGCCGCCGCCGTGCTTGCGCTCCCGACCGTGATCGGCTGGCTGCTGCAACAGCCGGGTCTTGGCTTCACGGCGGCGATGGGCATGGCTGTGGTCTGTGCCATGGCTGGACTGGTCGTTGCATTGATTGGTCCGCTGCATCGGATCTCGACCCCCGACCGGTGGAGCGAATCCGAGCTGTGAATGCAGCGAACGCATACTCCGCGCCCGGATGTCGGTGCGGAACGTACTCAATCGTCAGCCAGACGGACATACTCCTGCTGACTGACGGTCATATTATTGGCATACGGTGGTTGAGTCATCCACTAGCATGATTCATACCACTGCTGGATGGTATGGAATTCACAGTACGAATTATCAGCCATGTCAAATCAGGTCGTACGGCATCTGATGCTTGACCAACCAGAAGATGCCGAGGCCGATGAACACCAGCAGATTGAATCCGCCGCTATGCCATGGCAGCACGATGATTAGCGTCGCCATACGCGCCACATAGAACGCCGCACGCCGCCAGCCTTCTCGCGGCCGGGTTTCCACTGTCATGTGCGTGAAACTGCCGCCGAACGTGCAGCCGCCGCGCAACCATGGCACCACGCCCTCGAAGAGGATGAGCGCCGCCAGGAAGAGGATCGAACCGGTCCAGTCGAACGGTTCCATCGACTGCCATGAGCCATTGGAGCCCGAGGGCAGGTTCGAGCGGACGATCATGACAAACAGATGCGTCGGCATCACGGCGAACGCGATCAGCGTCATGTCGATGATGAACGCGATCAGCCGCCTCATGAAGCCAGGTGTGGTGGTCGGCGTCATATCGGCGACCCGCGCCGGAATCAGGCGCAGCGAAAGCATGGCCAGCGCGAATCCGATCAGCGCGCCGGTCGTGTTCCACAGGAGATCGTCCACGTCGAACAGACGGTAGGCGCACGGGAACACGCCCATGAGGCCGGTCAGCTGCATCGTCTCCAGAAACAGCGACGTGGCGAACGACAGTACTGCGGTAACCAGCCGCGGCCAACGCCATATGCGGCCCATGATGAAGCCCAACGGCAGGAAGAACACGATATTAAACGCGATTTGCAGTACGGCAGTGAGACCATCGGTACGGATGTCACCGATGAACTGCAATGGATTGAGCTGCGGCGTCAGATGGTGCGCGGCGCAATAGGCTGCCGCATCGGCCGGCATCGGATACAGTGTGAAGCACAGCAGGCCGAGCAGGTACAGCACCGTGCCATACGCCACTATGGCCGACGACAGTCGGATGCGATTGTCGCGATGATACAGCAACGCCAGCACCGGCACCGTCAGCAGCATGGACACAAACGGCCACAATGCCAGCGCGAACGCAAACGGTTCGGAAAAGTTCTTGAGAAATCCCATCTTCAATGCTCCCTGCTTCGGTCCGCTCCATTCGGTTTCGGACCATATCTCTCGACTTCTGATTCCAAGGTACGGAACATGACGGCATGCGGGTATCGGCCACGAGAGCGAAATCATTGGGATGAAAGGCGATTCGTATCATTCGCATGGATGAGGGAGATGCACCAGTTACCATTGACGCCGACGAGGATGGCGTGGTCGGCGCCGTGACCGCGCAGATGAGCGAGCGTACGTCGTTCATCGTGTTGGACCAGATTACTTCCGCCACCGCTATGCTGTTTCCGGCCCAGCGCATCGCCGCCGAAGCCCATCGCCGCGGCATCCGCATTTTGGTTGATGGCGCGCACGCTCCCGCCCAACTGGCCGATCCGGTCGGCGGACTGCAGTCCGATTGGTGGGTCGGCAATTTTCATAAGTTCCCGTGTGCGCCGCGTGGCACGGCATTGCTGGTGATTCCGCCCGAAGGCGGTCAGGATGGTCAGGATTTGTGGCCGCTGATCGACTCGTGGGGGTTCGCCGACCCGTTCCCGGAGCGATTCGATGAGCAAGGCACCCAGGATTTATGCGGTCCGATTGCCGCGCCCGAGTCCCTGCGCGAGATCGAGCGACTGTGGGGCTGGGATGTCGTGCGCCGGTACATGTCCGATCTTGCCGATTACGCGGAGCGTCGGGTATCCGAGGCGGCCAGCGAGGTCGGCGGCGAGGACTGCTCGTCGCCGGTGCGCATTCCCTCCCCCGCCATGCGCCTGGTGAAGCTGCCCCACGGAAACCGCACGCCGCAGGAACTGGACGCCCTATGCCCGGTATTCCGTGACCGAATCCTCAACGAACTGCACGCCGAAGTCGCGGTCACCCAGTTTGACGGCGAACTGTACCTGCGCCTCACCGCCCACGCCTACGTCACCGCCGACGCCATAGACCGCTTCGCCGAACAATCTATCCCAACCATCGTCGGATGGCTGCGTGGGTAAGCGAATCGTATGTTGCATTGGTGCCTTAACTATGGATGATTAAGGCGCCAATGCAACAGTATTAGAGTTTTGCGGGTTGTAGAGCTGCTTACAGAAAATTTGCGGTTGAACGGCAGCCCCAATCTTCCGTCACAGTGGCTTGACGGAATCTTCGCCATTGAAGTAGCTGGCGATGGTATCCGTGGATTATCCGCGCCTATCTGCTGAGCAAAACCGCGGCGCAGGGCGTGGAACTGACGCCGTTCACGGCGCTACGCGGAAATCCGCACGATTATTGGTTCCTCGACGGCGACTTTATCGACCGAGGCGAAATCGATTAAAACCGATTGATAATCGGCTATTTATACGCGAGAGGCGCCGTCAATCGCCTCGCGCATAGAGGCCATCGCTCTCCGTGCAGGTGGCGATGCGTGTGTAGTATTCCGTCTTGTCCTCATGGTCGATACGTGCGCCGCAATGCTGCTGCACCGCAAGACTTGCCGGATTGGTTTTGTGGACACTCAGGTAAGCCTCCTTGATGCCGAGCTCGCGGGCCTTGGCAAGCGTGAGCTTGAGCCCGGCGGTCGCGTAGCCGTGGCCGCGGTATTCGCGGGCGACACCGTAGCCGATGTGGCCCGGACCGTTGCGCAGGAAGTCGGTGAGCCGGTGACGCAGGTTGAAGATGCCCACATAGTCGCCCTCATCGTTGACGAGAATGTATTTGGTGGCTGGCACCCAGCCGTCCGGCAGGCCGACGCCAAGCGACTCATCACGCAACCCTCGCACATATGCGGCGAACCGTTCACGATTCATGCCGGCCGCTGGGTTCTCGAATCCCGTCTCCTCCGCCGGGAATTTCGCGAACAAGTCAAACGCGCGTTCCTGGTCCGCCAGCCATGTCTCAATCAGCCGCATTGGTCACACTCCTCCTGTTGGCACAGCAAACCACACTACTACTGCTCGGCCAACGGCCGCAAGCCTTATCTAATTGGCCATTCCTCGACAGTAATGCGACGTACGAGCTCATCACGATATACGGGTTATAGGAACTAAACGTGGTGTTTATGTTCCGGGTTTGGCCTTGTGGCAGTAGGCGTGTCGGGGTGCTTTTAATGTGGCGTCGCATTAAAGGGCCGTGGTTTGGCCGTCCCTCGCCTGTTCCGCAGACGCATCCAATGCGTGCTGGAACATCCGGCCCAAGATCCCGCCTGTCACTGCGAGGCATCGGACTGTCTAATACCTAATACATTGTAGCCAATCCAACACGAGCGTGGAACAGCTGCGCTCGGACGTCAACCGGTACGTCTGGTGGTACAACCACCAACGGCTCCACTCGACCCTCGATTACATGAGTCCCGTGGAGTTCGCCAAACAAGGAAAGACCCTCTAGAAACAGTCCAACACACCGTTGCCAATCCACTGTTATCCGACGTCGGGACCGGCAGCATATCGTCATGGAACCGTTCCGACAACGCCGATGATTACGAGCAGGTCATCGGTTTTCTCCAACTCGGCGTCACCGTCACCGCGATATTGCTGTTGTCGGTATCCGCCATCGGCATGATCAACATCGGCCTGGCCGGCATCGAGCAACGCTCGCACGAGCTGCTCATCCGCCGCGCACTGGGCGCGACCAGAGCCAGCATAGCCATACAGGTCATCGGCTCGTCCGTGCTGCTCGGCCTCATCATCGCCTTCGCCGCGGTGCTCATCTCCGCGGTGCTGGTCTGGGCAATTCCGTGGATGATGCCCGCCGACTCGCCGCTGGAACCGCCCGCATACCCATATACGGCGGCGATGATTGCGGCCTGTGCGTCCATCGTCACCTCGCTTGTCGGCTCTCTTGCCCCGGCCATCAAAGCCATACGGCTGCAACCCGCGCTGGCGTTGCGATGAACCAGAAGCCATTCTGAACAAGCCCGCCGACAGCTGGATGGTCGGCATTCCGATCATCGATTGCATCCGGTAAACAATCCGCTTGCGGGATGTGTACCATGGTCGAGATGCCGCAACCGCAGAATGTTGACTATTAGCATACAAATACATACTATTGTCTTACGTAATGATGTTGGAGGTTAATGTGAGCATGGCATCCGTCACAGTCCGCGTGGATGCGGACACCAAACAGAAAGCCGCAAACATAGTCGAGGATCTCGGTCTGGACTTGTCTTCGGTCACCCGCGCCTTCTACAAGCAGATTGTCCGGGAGAAGCGCATTCCCCTAAACCTTTCCTATACGACCGTGCCGCCTGAGACCATGGAGGCCCTTGACGAGGCGAAGAACAGGCTCGCCGACGGCCAACCTCGCTTCAACAGTGCCGATGAGATGTTCGATTCGTTGGGAATCTGATCAATGCTCAAACCGGATTACACGGCGGCATTCCAGCGAGATATCAAGAAGCTCAAACGCAAGCACGCTGATTTACGCCCGCTGAAAGAAGTCATTCGTCTGGTGCTTGAGGACACGGCGGACTCCAAGGAAGCATTGAGGCGTAGGCATCGCACCCACACACTTACCGGTGATCTAAACGGCGTACTGGAATGCCACATCGGCAATGCCGTCGACTGGCTGCTTCTATGGATTCGCGATGATGGCACCGCCATGTTCATGCGAACCGGCAGCCATGACGAACTGTTGGGCAAATAGCGGGTTATAGCCTGCTTTGAACCAGCCGACGGCGATTTGAGTGCGGCAGCCGGCCGTGCCCGCAGAAGTCGGCATCGCCTCGCTGCTGTTCGCGATTGGCACCGCGATGCCGTGGATCATGCCGAGCGTCACGGGCATGTACCTGTATGCGGGCATCGCCGGCTCGGCTACGGCGTGTACTCAGCCATCGACCAAGCGCTCAACGTCGACGTGCTGCCGAACAAGGAAGAGGCCGGTAAGGACCTCGGCATCCTCAACCTGGCCACCACGCTCGGCCAGGCGGTGGGCCCCACCATCACCTCGACGGTAAAGACCGCGACCGGAGCTTTACGCCTGCATTCGCCATCTCCATCATCATGGCCGTGTGCGCCGCCGTGTTCGTGCTGCGCATTCAGAAGGTGAAGTAGACGCTGCAAAGTGCCCATCTCCGTTTCGAGGGGCTGATTTTGACTTTGCGGAACATCTATCTCCATTTCGAGGGGCTGATGCCAAAGTAGCTACTGGTCAAAAACAACGGAATGACGTTGGAGTAATGCCATTTCTATCCGCGATCTGGCAGTTGACCAGCCCCTTGAAACGGGAGTAGACCTCCGACAAGCACGAAATCAGCCCCTCGAAACTGAATTTGGCTCAATGCATCGCCTGGCGCAACTATATCCCCGGTGCGGGTATACTATTTCGGGCCGTCACGATGACATCCACGGAACGCACGCATGGCAAAGAGAGAAGCATGAGTCAGCCCGATACCGACATGGCAAAGCAGTCGCCGTCCTCGCAACAGGAAACGCGGATTAGGATGGATGCCCCGCAGCATAAGCCAAATCAGGCAGACGAATCGAGCGCATTAGGCGAGCAGTCAACTGAGCCGACTGGCCAGCACAATAAACACGCTCTGCACACGAACCTGAAGCGCGGCATGGAATCCCGCCACCTGCAAATGATCTCGTTGGGCGGCGTGATCGGCACCGGCCTGTTCCTGAGCTCCGGATATACCATTCAGCAGGCAGGCCCGATCGGTACGATTCTGGCGTACAGCATTGGTGCGCTCATCGTCTATCTGGTCATGCTCACGCTCGGCGAGCTCTCCGTGGCCATGCCGGTGACCGGTTCCTTCCATGTGTATGCCGAAAAGTTCATCGGCCCCGGCACCGGTTTCGTGATCGCGATCCAATATTGGCTCACTTGGACGGTGGCTCTCGGCTCCGAATTCACCGCCGCCGGTCTGCTCATGCAACGATGGTTTCCGGACAGCCCCACATGGGTATGGAGCGCGGCGTGCATCATCCTCATCTTTACCTTGAATGCCCTGTCCGTCCGATTCTTCGCCGAGGCGGAATTCTGGTTCGCTTCAATTAAGGTGTTCGCCATCTGCGCGTTCATCATCATCGGTCTACTCGCCATCTTCGGCATTATTCCTATCGCCGGATATCAGCATGCGCCGATGTTCGGCAATCTCGTCAAAGATGGCATCTTTCCCAACGGCTTCGTGCCGGTGTTCGCGACGATTCTGACCGTCAACTTCGCGTTCTCCGGCACCGAGCTCATTGGTGTGACCGCCGGCGAGACGCGCGACCCGGAAACCGCCGTGCCGAAAGCCATCCACACCACGCTGTGGCGTCTGGTGCTGTTCTTCATCGGCTCGATCACCGTGATGTGCGCGCTGATTCCGTGGCGCCAGGCCGGCGTGGGCGAAAGCCCGTTCGTGCTCGTGTTCAACAGCATCGGCATCCCCTATGCGGGCGACATCATGAATTTCGTGGTGCTCACGGCCGTGCTTTCCGCCTCGAATTCCGGCCTGTACGCCTCCACGCGCATGGTGTGGTCGATGGGCAACGAAGGCATGATTCCGCGCTGGTTCGCCAAAACGAACCGTCGCGGCGTGCCGATGCTCGCCTTGTGCGCCGCAATGGCCGGCGGCCTGTTGGCTCTCCTGTCTTCCGTGATCGCCGCTTCGACCGTGTATCTGGTGCTGGTGGCGCTGTCCGGCCTGTCCGCCGTGGTAGTGTGGATTGCCATCGCTTACTGCCAGATTGTGTTCCGCCGCCGTTGGCTGGCATCTGGCCATTCCGCTGATGAACTCAAATACCGCACGCCTGGCTACCCTTATGTTTCCTGGGCGGCGTTCATCCTGTGCACCGCATCGTTCATATTGGTGATTTTCGATGTGGAGCAACGGTTCGCGCTTGTGGCTGAGCTCGTGTTCATCGTGGTCTGTTACGGCATTTACTTCCTGCAACAATGGTGGCGGAAACGCAGAAAAGCGTCTGACAGCGAAGACGATCTATCCATGCCGTGGGCCAATCAACACTGATTGAACGATTGCATTTTGTTCCGGGTTCCAGCTCCGGTTCTTTGCATTGCGGATTGCGTATATCCGAACAATAGATACAACACAATAAAAAGCCATATTTGATTGGAATGCCGTCCATCCCCATTCATAGGTCAATAGAAGGCCGGCAAACAGATAATAAACCGCGAGGGTCGGTGACGTTCGGATGATGATAACCGAACGTCACCGACCCTCGCACTCATTGCGGGATCAAAGCCACGAATCAGTTCTCCGCATTCTCGTGGAGAGCCTCCTTGGCATCGTTCTTGACCTCGGTGGCCTTCTTGACGGCCTCGGCTTTGGCGACATCCGCCTTGGCTTTGGCCTCGTCGAGCGCATCCCCGGCCTTGTCCACCAGGTCAGAGGCCTTGTCGGTAGCCTTGTCTTTGATATCGCGGGCCGTATCGGCAACTTTGCTGCCGGCCTGTTTGGCAAAATCCTTCGCATCATCGATCAAACTCATGGTTGCTCCTTAGTACATGTATGCATGGAACTACTGAAATTGCTGACAATACTGTTCGATTATTCTTGAGTTGTGGTGAGCCTTACTTGCGACGTTCCCGCGCAAATATCCAGCTCACGCATAATTATACATAGCGTGAGTGAATGGAATCCGTCAACTCGGCAACCGTCAAATGAATTTCAACAGCTCATGCAGACTCGCAATCTCAATGGTTCTCCACATTCCCGCAGCAACGGATTGCTCCTTGCCGCGCGCCGCCTCTTGACTTTCTATGAGCACGCGCCAATCATGGAATGTATGGGGATTGCAATCAAGCGCATATATGAGGAGCCGGCGGCATCGGACGGGTTCCGCGTGCTGGTGGACCGCCTGTGGCCGCGCGGCATGACAAAGGAGCGCGCGGCCTTGGACCTGTGGCTGAAGGCCGTCTCCCCTTCTCCCTCGCTACGCAAATGGTTCGGCCATGACCCCGCGAAATTCGCGGAATTCCAAGCCCGGTATGTTGCCGAACTTGACGCCAATACCGCCGTCGAAGACCTGCGCTGTATCTGCGCGGAGCATCCCGACGTGACGCTGCTGTATGCGGCCAAAGACCCGCAAGTCAATCATGCCTTGGTACTGCGCGACTATCTCAATGAGTCACTTCAATAATCGGCAGCACAAGCAAATGTTCAAAAACGACATTCGCTTCTCGCGGCGATTTCGAATTCCAAAGTTCACACCAACGGCTTGCGTACATCCAGTTCGCAAGTGATGCCAGTCTCCTTGCGAGCCCATTCCGCCGCCTGCAATGCGGCGATGTTCCAGAGCGCGTGCGGCACACCGCCGAGATCTGGATGGGAACCCCAGAACGTGATGTCATCGGAGTATGCGGTGATGACCGAATCCTGCGTAACCGGCATAATCGTGCGGTAAAGCCGATCGGCCAGCGTGGACACGAATTCATTGGCCGCGGCAAACGTATCGATGAGATGCTGCTCGGCTGTCACCGGCGGGCCAACCAGCTCCCAGGATTCGACATCCGTAGCGCTCCATTGCGCGGCCTCGCCGTCCACCTCGCGCTGCAGTGAAACGAACAGCCTAGCGAACTCGTCCGAGGTCAGACCTGTAACTCGACGACGGGTCGAGAGTTCAATCGGAGTCATCAACTTCTCCTTTCCATGTATTTATGCATCATATGCTCTTAAGGGTCAAATTCGATTCATGCGGACGAACGAATCCATCTAGTAAACGAAAAGCATGGCTGCAATGCATTACAGAATTGACTCAAGATCCCCAGATGAATGCTTTTTCTTGTAAATCGGATAGACTGGCGCGAGAACAGTGCGAGAAAGAGGCGAGGATGACCGAGAAACAATCGCGGAAGCAAACGACAACATACGCCAACCTGCAGAACGACCAGTCCGGTCAGCCACAGCAAGGCAAGCCGCGCAAGCCGTCGCTGCATGCACGCTGGAAAACCATGAGCCAAGCTATGGGCATGGAAATCCGCGAGCACAAGAGCTCGTTCGCGGTCTATGTGGTGCTGCGCATGCTGGTGCTCGCCATGGCCGTTCTCCAGTTCTTCAACGGGAACTATGAGAACGTGTTCCTGTGCATCCTGACGCTGATGCTGCTGCTGGCGCCGGCGTTCATCCAAGTGCGGTTCCGCATCGAGTTGCCTTCAGTGCTGGAAGTCATCGTGCTCGTGTTCGTGTTCTCGTCCGAGATTCTTGGCGAGATCAGTTCGTTCTATGAGATCTTCCCGTTCTGGGACACGGTGCTGCATACCATGAACGGCTTCCTCGCCGCGGCGATCGGCTTCTCGCTGGTCGACCTGCTCAACCGGTCCAGTCGGGTGAAGTTCGAGCTTTCGCCCCTGTATCTGGCAATCGTCTCCTTCTGCTTCTCCATGACCATCGGCGTGATCTGGGAGTTCTTCGAATTCAGCATGGACCAGATGTTCGGGGTCGACATGCAGAAGGACGCCATCGTGCACTCCATCGGCTCGGTCATGCTCGACCCCACGCACACCAATCACGTGATCCACCTCAACGACATCACGCAGGCCGCGGTCAACGGCCACGACCTAGGTCTTGGCGGGTATCTCGACATCGGTCTGATCGACACGATGGAGGATCTCATCGTCAACTTCATCGGCGCGGTCGTGTTCTCCGTGTTCGGCTTCCTGTATGTGAAGAACCGCGGAAAGAAGGACTCCATCATCAGTCGTTTCGTGCCGCAACGCAAGTCCGCCGACCGCGATTATCTGCGACTGGTGATCGATGGCGGGAAAGCAACTGACGTCGATTCGGCTGATGAGGCCGCAGCCAGTGCCGGTAGTGCCAGTACCATCTCAGCTGTCACTGCCAAGCCTTGAGCACGCTCTGCGGTACTTTCGACGCGTCAAAACGGTAGTGCCCGGTGACCGTCATGTGCTTCTTGAATGAGAAGTAGTCATTCTCGCGCTGCTTCTGGGCCATATTGTGAATCACGTACGGGGTGCCATTCTTGTCGCGTTTGTCCGAGATGACGCCGATATGCTTGACGTGCTGGAAGACCACGATGTCACCGCCCTGCCATTGCGCAACGTCGGCGGTGTCCGTGGTGAGCGTCTGCCCGTATTTCGTGAAGAACACGTCAAGCACGCCGGTGCGGCGGAAATCGATGTTCGAATCCGGCTTCGGCGCTACGGCAACGTAGCTAGCCGGGTCGGCGGCGATATCTGTATCGACCATGGCCTTCAGATCGTAACCGGCTTCACGAAACGCACGCCACACCGAGTCGGTGCAGGCACCACGATCGGCTGGCGGGTAGCCGCCCTGATAGTAGTCGGAGTCATAGGCCGGGTGATTTTCGGCATCCTTACGGGCACCGGTAACAATATCTGCATAGTCGTCCACACCGTTGCCGTTGAAATCAACCGTGCTGGCGGCTTTCGAATACTTGCGATTCGCCTCATCAGTCGGCATGATATCTGATTCCGATGCAGCCGAATCCGCTGAGGTTGGGTCCGGTGTTCCCGCCAGCAAACCCGCCACCTGTGTTACGCCAGCCGTTAATGACATGGGCAGTACTCGGGCCAGGTGACGTGCAGCCAGCACACCACCTAAAACAAGCATCACAATCACTGCAACAGCAAGTATCCGTTCGAACCGTCGGCGTGTGCTTCGACTGTTTTCATGCCCTGCTTCAGTCAGATGATGTGCCATATCGGTCTCCCGCGTGAGACTTCCCAATCGCTTGTTTCGGTGGCTTACACCGTAGTCGCATGACTTATGAAATGCTTGGCCCATACAGTTTTTCTGTATGGGCTTCCCATGTCCGTCTATCTCACAGCTCGCGCAGCTGGGCGGCAATCTGGATGGATTCGACGCTGGCTTCGGCCTTGTTGCGGGTCTCCTGCCATTCGGTGGCAGGCACAGAGTCGAGCACGATGCCGGCACCAGCCTGCACGCTCGCCTCATGATCGCACAGGAACGCGGTACGAATGGCGATGGCCATATCCATATTGCCAGAGAAATCGAAGTAGCCGACGGTACCGCCGTAGATACCACGATCGGCCGGTTCCAGTTCGTCGATGATTTCCACCGCGCGCGGCTTGGGAGCTCCGGAGAGCGTGCCTGCAGGGAACGCGGACTTGAACACGTCAAAGGCGGTTAGCGACGGGTCGACCTTACCGGTGACCGTCGAGCAAATATGCATGATGTGGCTGAAACGCTTGATATCCATGAGCTGTACGACTTCCACGGACTGTGGCACGCACACCTTGCTCAGATCGTTGCGGGACAGATCCACGAGCATGATGTGCTCGCTGCGTTCCTTCGGATCGGCAAGCAACTCCTTGGCGAACTTCTCGTCCTCCTCCGGGGTGGCACCACGCGGGCGAGAACCGGCAATCGGAAAGGTCATCGCGTGGCCATTGTCCACCTTGATAAGGGTTTCCGGGCTGGAGCCGATGACATTGAAATCACGGCCCTGCGCGTCGGTCAACGCCATGAAATACATGTAGGGGCTCGGGTTCAGCGTACGCAGCACACGGTAGACGTCGAACGGGTCGGCGGGCGAATCGATGTCGAGACGCTGGGAGATGACCACCTGGAACACATCGCCGTCCACGATATGTTGCTTGGCACGTTCGACGGCCTGCTCGTAGTGGCTTTTCTCAGTACGGAAACGCAACTCAGGCTGAGCAACCGTTTCGTCCAGAATATTGACACGAAACTCGTCAGGAGCCGGCGTGGCAGCGTCACGCTGCATCTGGTCGAGTCGGGCGACGGCTTCGTTGTAGGCGGCATCGGCTCGGGTCGACTTGTTGTCCACGTTGACCGCGTTGGCAATGAGCCATACCGAACCGGATATGTGGTCGACCACGGCGATATCGGTGGCCAGGGCGAGCACGGTTTCCGGCTGGCCGGTCTCATCCGGGGCCTCGGCGCGCAAGGTCGGTTCCCAATGACGAATCGCATCCCAACCGACTGTGCCGACCAGACCGCTGGTCAGGTTCGGCAGACCCGCCACATGCGGGGCTTTGAGGGCCTTCAGAGCGGCGTGAGCGACCTCGATCACGTCACCTTCGGTGGGCACGCCGACAGGGACTTTGCCCAGCCAGTCGGCCTGACCATTGTTGGAACGCAGTTGAGCCATCGAGTTGACGCCAATGAAGCTGTATCGGCTCCACGTGCCGCCATATTCCGCGGATTCGAGGATGAATGTGCCGGAACGGCCGCCAGCAAGACGCTCGTAAAAGCCGACCGGGGTGAGCGAATCGGCAAGCAAACGACGCACGATGGGAACCACACGATAGCCGGCATCGGCAAGCTCGTGAAACTGTTCGCGGCTGGGCCAGGTGGCACCCCACTTCAGGTGTTCGACGCTGCATTCGCTCATGTTCGCTCCTTTACTTGCGTTGATGACGTTTATTCTACTGCCGATGAAGCTCCCCCAGTCAGCTGCGCTGACAGCTCGTCGCAAGAGAGGACGGCCTCCGGCTGATTATATTTTGCTCACTGTCGTTCGCCTTCGCCTAAAAACGCCTCCGCGTTTTCTTGACGGTTCAGCCTCAGAGAGGGGAGCCAGAGAAAGGAACCAACTCTACTGCTCGACCGGACGATGACCTTCGACCACGGGCAGAGGGCCTCCTTCGAGGAAGCAACTGCGCTTGCCGGTGTGGCAGGCGGCACCGACCTGATCGACCTCAACCAGCAGTGCATCGCCGTCGCAGTCCAAGGACACACCCTTGACGTACTGCACATGGCCGGAGGTGTCGCCCTTGCGCCAGTATTCCTGACGGGAACGGGACCAGAAGGTCACGCGCCCGGCGGTGAGCGTGCGGCGCAGAGCCTCATCGTTCATGTAGCCGACCATCAGCACCTCGTGGGTGTCGTACTGCTGCACGACTGCGGCGACCAAACCTTTGGCATCGCGCTTGAGGCGTGCGGCGATGCGGGGGTCGAGTTCAGTGGAATTGTCGTATATAGTGTCTGTCATATTTGTCTTCTTTATGTGGACCATCCTCAGTCACGCCACGCGTGACAGCTCCCGCCAGCAGGAGCAATAAGGTGTATGCGTTTTATCGAACGGTGTAACCGTGCTTCTTGAGTTCGGCCTTAACATCGGCGATGGTCAGAATTCCGTAATGGAACACGGAAGCCGCCAGCACAGCATCCGCACCGGCCTCGATGGCAGGAGGGAAATCCTCGACCTTGCCGGCACCACCGGAGGCGATAATCGGAATCTTGACTTCCTTGCGCACTGCGCGAATCATTTCAAGATCGAAGCCTTCTTTGGTGCCGTCGGCATCCATCGAGTTCAGCAGAATCTCGCCAGCGCCCAACTCTTCAGCTCGTTTGACCCACCAGATTGCGTCGATACCGGTGGATCTGCGGCCACCCATCGTGGTGACCTCGAAGCCGGACTGGGTATGCTGTTCGTCCTGTTCACGGCGGGCATCAACGGACAGTACCAGCACCTGGTTACCGAAGCGGTCGGCCACGCGGCTGATCAACGACGGATCGTTGATGGCGGCGGTGTTCACTCCGACCTTGTCCGCGCCGCAGCGCAGCAGCGAATCGACATCTTCGGGCGTGCGCACGCCGCCGCCCACGGTCATCGGAATAAACACCTGCTCGGCAGTACGGGAGACCACGTCGATCATCGTATTGCGGTGGGAACTGGAGGCGGTCACATCCAGGAAGGTGATTTCATCGGCACCCTGACGGTAGTATTCGGCGGCCAATTCCACCGGATCACCGGCATCCTTGAGGTTTTCGAAATGCACACCTTTTACCACACGACCGGCGTCAACATCCAGGCATGGGATGACTCGTACCGCCAACGACATGCTTCACTCCCTGTTTGGCTTTGCTTTACAACTTTTCAGACTACCTACCGCCCGTTACATGGGAAGCAGTCGTTTCTGGAATATGAGAATTACCACTATATGCGGTCGGCAAAGCAGGCGCATAGCAGCCCGAACCGTGAGAGAACAGCCAGTGGAACAATCCCAATCGCGTGAAGGAGACCACTATGGCTGTGGAGAACAGCAAGGTTCTGATTATCGTCAACAAACTGGGGCATTGAGGAAACCGAGCTGACGCGCCCGCTGCGTGGCCTCAAGGCTGCCGGAGCTCAGGTGACGCTTGCCGCCATCACGCTGGACCCGTGCGAGACCGTGCAGCACGACCGTTACGAAGGCGAGACGCTGACGCCGGATGCGCTGCTGAGCGACGTGCAGGCCTCTGATTATGACCTGCTGGTGGTGCCCCGGCGGCACTTGCAATGTGGATCGCATTCGTGTCAATGAGGATGCCATTACGCTGGCGCAGGAGTTCGCGCATGAGGGCAAGCCGATTGCCGCGATCTGCCATGGCGCTTGGCTACTGGTCAATGCTGGACTGGTCGCAGGCAAGACCGCCTCCCCTTGCCGTTACATCGCCGCCGATATCAAAAACGCCGGCGGTCATTACGTCGACGAGCAGCTGCACGTGGATGATGCCACCGGCTTCAAGCTCATCACGTCCCGCAAGCCCGCTGATTTGGACTACTTCGTGGACGCAATCAAGGATGCGCTGAACTAACTACCGCTCCTTGGCAGCGAGCTGACCGCAGGCACCGTCGATGTCCTGGCCGCGGGTGTCACGCAGAGTTGCGGTGATGCCCGCGCGGTGCAGAATTTCCAGGAATTGCTTCTCGTCTTCCGGCTTGGAAGCCGTCCACTTTGAACCCTCAATCGGGTTCAGCGGAATCGGATTGACGTGAGCCCAATTATCACCGTAATGGTTGAGCCGCTTGGCCAGCAGCTGCGCATGCTCGGCCTGATCGTTGATGCCACGCATGAGTGCGTATTCGATGCTGACACGGCGCTTGGAGGCAAGCCAGTAATCATGTGCCGCGTCCAGCACCTGAGTGGTGTTGAAACGCTTGTTCATCGGCACCAGCTCATCGCGCAGCTCGTCGCTAGGCGCATGCAGGGAGACCGCCAAACGCACCGGAATGCCTTCGGCAGTAAGCTTCTTGATACCAGGCACCACACCCACCGTGGATACGGTGATATTGCGTGCGGAAATGCCAAAGCCCTCCGGCGGCATAGCGGAAATCTGGCGCACGGCGGAAAGTACGGAATTATAGTTGCCCATCGGCTCGCCCATGCCCATGAACACGATATTGCTTAAGCGGCCTTCTCCCCCGGCCACTTCACCATCGCGCATCATTTTGGCGGCCACACGTACCTGTTCGACGATCTCGCCGGTGGACATGTTGCGGGTCAAACCCAGCTTGCCAGTGGCGCAGAACGGGCATCCCATGCCGCAACCGACCTGCGAGGAAATGCACAGCGTGGTACGGGTCGGGTACCGCATAAGTACCGATTCGATCAAGGAGCCGTCAAACAGCTTCCATAACGTCTTGATAGTGTTGCCCTCATCGGCCACCTGACGGGTCACTTCGGTGATGAGCTGAGGGAAGAATGCAGCAGCGGCCTCATCACGCTTCGCAGCGGGAAAATCGGTGAATTCCGCGGCATTCACATCGAAATGCCCGAAATAATGATTGGCCAACTGCTTGACGCGGAATTTAGGCAGTCCCAATTCGGCCGCCTTTTCAATACGCTGCGCGGGAGTCATATCCACGAAATGCAGCGGCGGCTTGCCTCGCCGGGCGTGATCTTTGGAAAGCACGTCGCGGAAAGCTCCAGACGTACCACCAGGAGTGATGCCGGTCTCCGGGGTATCGATTTCAGGTATGGTCATAACAGTCGTTCCACTCTCAATCGGTCACAGTCCGGTGACCCACAGCAACGCACAGGTGAACGGCGCGCTCATCAGAATCGAATCCACGCGATCCATCACTCCGCCGTGCCCCTTCAACAGATGGCCCATGTCCTTGATGCCGATATCACGCTTGAGCATGGAGGCGCACAAATCGCCAAACGTGCCAACTGCACCAATCAGAATGCCCGCTACAATCGGCACCCACCAACGGCTGGTCTGCAACGACGGGTCATAGGTGAAGATGAATACGGCAAACGAGCCAATCATGGCGAACAGCATCGAGCCGATCAGACCTTCGACGGACTTCTTCGGCGAAATGCGCGGGCTGAGCTTGTGCTTGCCGAGCCATGCGCCGGCAAACAGACCACCCGTATCAGACAATGCAGGCATGAACACCAGCATGATGGCATGGGCAATAGGATGATCGTTGAACGTCAGCGGAATGATGATGCAGCTGGCCAGCAACGGAATGTAGAGCACGGTCAGCACGGAAACTGCCACATGGCTCAACCGGGAGTGATGCTGTTCACCGCCGTCGTGATTGTATGAGGATTCCAGACGAGCGCTGGCGTCCGTGTTGGACAGTTTGCCGGCGACCGCCAGAGAAAGCCGGTTGCCAAGCGTAAGCTTTGCGCTTGCGGCGATGGCAACAAGAATGATGGAGACGATGACGCTCAGCGACATCGTGATGAGATGGTAGGGAGAATAATACGTGGCAATCAGGGTGAAGGAGGAGCAGATCCAGAGCATAACTACCGGAATGTGCAGTCCTACCGTGGCGAAGTCCACGCGGAGTTCCCAGAGTGCCAGAATCATGAACGCAACGACCAACAGCACGAACACATCAATGCTGAGCAACAGGCAAGCGACGATCAGTATGACCAGTGCCGCACCCGTGGCAATTGCCTGAGGCATATTGCGACCAGTCTTCTTGTTGATCTGATCGAGAGCCTCTTCGGCTTCTTCATGGAGTTGTTCGTTGCGTTCCATAGCCATTCTCCAGGTCTGATTGAATCAGACCTCCATGATCTCCTTCTGCTTGGTGTCCAGCAGAGCATCAATCTCATCAGTAACGGACTTGGTGACCTTGTCGAGATCCTTGAGCAGACGATCGCCCTCGTCCTCGCCCATGTCGCCGTCCTTGACGGACTTATCGATGGTTTCCTTGGTCTTGCGGCGAATGTTGCGCACGGCCACCTTGCCGTCCTCGGCCTTGGCCTTGGCGAGCTTGACGTATTCCTTGCGGCGATCCTCGGTGAGTTCCGGCATGGTCAGACGGATGACATTGCCGTCGCGGTTCGGGCTGACACCCAGATCGGAGTTGCGAATGGCCTTCTCCACCGCGGCAGCCTGAGAGGCGTCAAACGGGGTGACGGACAGGGTGCGGGGCTCAGGCACACCGATGGAGGCCACGGCCTTGATCGGCGTCGGAGCACCGTAGTAATCGACCACAATGCCGTTCAGCAGAGCCGGATTGGCGCGACCGGTACGAATACCAGCGAAGTTCTCTTTGGTGTTTTCCACGGTCTTGGCCATCTGTTCCTTGGCCTGATCGATGAGGGACATGTTCACTCCTTGTGTTTGGGGTTCTTCTATGAACGCTTGTATTCGATTGTAGGCGCTCGGGACTACTCGGCCACGCGCGACTCGGCGGTGGAGACCAATGTGCCGATCTCTTCGCCAATCAGGGCGCGGGTCACGTTGCCGGTTCCTTCAAGACCGAACACACGGATGCGCTTCTTGTTGTCGCGGGCCATGGAAAGCGCGGATGCGTCCATAACGGCCAGATTGTCGACCAGCGCACGGTTGTAGCTCAGGGTCTCGAAGCGCTTGGCTTCAGGATCCTTGCGCGGATCGGCGGTGTATACGCCGTCGACGCCGTTCTTGCCCATCAGCACCTCATCGCAGTGGATTTCCAGAGAGCGCTGGATGGAGACGGTATCAGTGGAGAAGTACGGCATACCTGCGCCGGCACCGAAAATCACCACACGCCCCTTTTCAAGATGGCGAATGGCCTTCAGTGGAATGTACGGCTCAGCGACCTGACCCATGGTGATGGCGGTCTGCACGCGGGTGGCCTGGCCCTCCTGCTCGAGGAAGTCCTGCAACGCCAGGCAGTTCATGACCGTGCCGAGCATGCCCATGTAATCGCCACGGGAACGGTCGATACCGGCCTGTTGCAGCTCAGCGCCACGGAAGAAGTTGCCGCCGCCGACCACGATGGCCACCTGCACGCCCTGCTGCACAGCGGGAACGATTTCCTCGGCGATACGACGAATCACGTGGGTGTCGATGCCGACCTTGCCTCCGCCGAATGCCTCGCCGGACAGCTTGAGCAGAACTCTGCGCGGCTTATCGCTATCAGTCATATTGATGCCTTCCTTCAACCGAAAATGCCTGAAAATATCCGTAGACAAGCGTATCGGCTTACAACGACACCCCTTGCAGCGACACCCTCGGTATACAGACAAAAACGCCACCCGGCTGCAATCAGCCAGATGGCGTTTTGAAAATTACGCTAGTCGCGTGAAATGAGCGCTAGGCTCACTCCTCTTCGCCCTTGCCGACTTCGACGCGAGCGAAAGCAGTGGCGTTGCCACCGACTTCCTTGAACAGGGCGCCGACGGTCTTGGACGGATCCTTGACGAACGGCTGCTCGAGGAGCACGACTTCCTTGAAGAAAGCGTTGAGACGGCCTTCGACGATCTTCGGAATGATCTTCTCCGGCTTGCCTTCGGCCTGGGACTTCTCGGTGGCCACGCGACGCTCGGACTCGACCACATCGGCCGGCACGTCCTCGCGGGTCAGCCACTTGGCACCCATAGCGGAGATCTGCAGGGCGGCTTCGTGAGCCACGGCGGCACCGGCCTTGTCGGTGGCGATCATGGCGACGATGCTCGGCGGCATCTCGGCGGACTTCTTGTGAGCGTAAATCTCGACGTGCTCGCCGGAAATCTTGGCGAACTGGCCGACCTTGACATGCTCACCGAACAGAGCGGCGGCCTCTTCGACAGCCAGCTTGACGGTGGTGTCGCCAGCCTTGGCGCCTTCCAGCTCCTCAGCGGAGTTGGCGTCGGCGTCCACGGCGTAGCCGAGCACTTCGTCAGCGAACTCGACGAACTTCGGGGTCTTGGCCACGAAGTCGGTCTCGGAGTTCAGCTCGACGGCGTAACCGGTCTCGCCATTGGCGGTCTCGACGACCTTGGAGGCGATGGTGCCTTCCTGAGCCTTGCGACCCTCACGCTTGCCAGCTGCGGCGATGCCCTTGGCGCGGATGATCTCCTTGGCACGAGCGACGTCGCCTTCAGCCTCGGTGAGAGCCTTCTTGACGTCGAGCATGCCGGCGCCGGTGTCTTCACGAACCTGCTTGATCAGTGCGGCGGTAATTGCTGCCATTGATTATTCTCCTTTAAGAAGATGTTGCTTACCGTGTGAGCGATGGGAGGCGCTGTTACCAGTGCTTCCCATCGCGTAGTATCACTCGGCCTTGGGGGCCTCAGCGGTCTCCTCAGCAGCGGCCGGAGCAGCGGCTTCGGCTTCGGCAGGAGCCTCGTTGGTCAGGAGTTCCTTCTCCCAAGCGGCCATCGGCTGCTCGGCGGTCTCGCCCTCAGCCTTGGCGGCCTGGCCGGAACGCTCCAGCAGACCCTCGGCGACGGCGTCGGCCATCAGGCTGGTGAGCAGCTCGATGCCGCGAATGGCGTCGTCGTTGGCCGGGATCGGATACTCGACGGTGTCCGGATCGGCGTTGGTGTCGACCAGGGCGACAACCGGGATGCCCAGCTTGTGAGCTTCCTCAACAGCCAGGGATTCCTTGGTGATGTCGACCACGAACATCGCGGACGGAGTGCGGTTCATGTTGCGGATACCGCCCAGCTGCTTGTTGAGCTTGTCCTTCTCGCGCTCGAGCAGGAGGAGCTCCTTCTTGGTCAGGCCGGAGCCGTGCACGTCGGAGAAGTCCATCTCCTCAAGTTCCTTGAGACGGTTGACGCGCTTGGAAACGGTCTGGAAGTTGGTCAGCATGCCGCCGAGCCAGCGCTCGGAGACGTAGGGCATGTTCACGCGGGTGGCCTGGTTGGCAATAGCTTCCTGAGCCTGCTTCTTGGTGCCGACAAAGAGCACAGTGCCGTTGTGGGCCACGGTGGTCTTGATGAAGTCGTACGCCTTGTCGATCATGTCGAGCGACTTGAACAGGTTGATGATGTGGATGCCGTTGCGCTGGGTGAGGATGAACTGCTTCATCTTCGGGTTCCAACGACGGGTCTGGTGGCCGAAGTGCAGGCCAGCCTTCAGCATCTCGCTCATAGTGATCTGAGCCATGGTATTACTACCTTTCATTGTCGGTTCTTGCCTGGCCATGCGCACCTGCGTGCAGCTACTCCCCCGTTGTTTCACGGGCTTGCAGCCGACCGACACAGGCCGTCGCGAGCATGACGCGAATTTGTTGTGTGCCGGTTGACAATAATGGGTGGCTCCGAACGCCAGCGACTGCGCTCGTTGCCGGATGGCACACAAAATTCGAGAATAGCATGACCCGAGAATAATATGCTCCCGTTGGCGGGAGCTGTCGAACGGAGCGAGACTGAGGGTGGTTGAAGTGGACCACCCTCAGTCAGCTTCGCTGACAGCTCCCTCCAGCGGGAGCCAAGAACGGACTACTTCCGATGTTCGCGCATGTACTTCATGGCAGCGCGACGCTCTTCCTTTTCGAGGCGATCCAGGTAAACGTGTCCGTCAAGATGATCGCATTCATGTTGAAGCATACGACCCATAATGCCAGTGCCCTCGAGCACGACTTCCTTGCCGTCCAAATCAATGCCACGCACACGGGCATACTCGGCCCTGCGGGTCTTGTACCACAGTCCTGGCACGGACAAGCATCCCTCGTCACCGTACTGTTCGCCGGATTTCTCCTCGAGTACCGGGTTCAGCACGTAGCCAACCTTCCCATCGATGTTGTATGAGAAAGCCCTCAAACTGACGCCAATCTGGTTGGCGGACAGGCCAGCACGTCCCGGATCATCCACCGTTTCTAGCAGATCATCAACCAGTCGGCGCACGGCAGGCGTGATTTCCTTAATCTCGTTGCAGGGGGTGCGCAGGACGGGGTCAGGCACGACCCTGATCTCACGAATGGCCACTTCTCGTTACTCCTCGTTGTTCTCGCCGGCTGACTGATCAGGCAGCTCATCGGCAGTTGCCTCTGCGGACTCGCCTTCCTCAGCCTCATCGGCTTCGTTCTTCGTCTTCTTGATTTTCTCCGACACGCTAGCAATCGAATCAGACACACTGGCCTTCATCTGCTCGGAAGCCTGCTTGACCTGTTCCGAGGCCTGCTTGACCTGCTCGGAAGATTTCTTGACGGTTGCCACCGTGCTGTCGATAATCTTTGCCGTGGTCGGCAATGGTTTGTTGGAAGGCTTGGGCGCATACAGGTCTTCTTCGATGATGGCTGTGTAACGCTGCAGCACCTTAGGACGCACCACCTTCATGCTCGGGGTGAGCGTGCCATGTTCCTGATTGAATTCCTCGTCGAGAATCGCGAACTTGCGCACGGATTCGGCGCGGGACACATTGGCATTGGCCTGATCGATGTACTGCTGCACGAAAGCGCGCACCGCATCGTTGCCGCTGGCCTCGGCTAGCGACATATCAGGGTCAAGGCCCTGTCCTTCCAGCCACGAATGCAGCATCTCAGGGTCAAGCTCAATCAGTGCGGAAACGAAGGGCTTACCATCGCCGACCACCACCGCATGAGCGACGATTGGGCAGGTGTCGATGACATCTTCCATAGGTGCCGGGCTGATGTTCTTGCCGCCGGCGGTAATGATGATGTCTTTCTTACGACCGGTGATGTATGTGAAACCACGGCCTTCGATACGTCCAAGATCACCGGTTTTGATCCAACCGTCGGCGGTCATTGCCTGGGCGGTGAGTTCCGGCTGCTTGTAATAGCCGAGGAATACGTTCGGACCGGTGAGCTCGATTTCGTCATCCTCGCCAAGACGCACGCCCATACCGGGACCGGGCTTGCCGACCGATCCGACCTCGTTGTCATCCTCCCAGTTGACCAGCATCGGAGCGGCGGTTTCGGTCATGCCGTATCCCTGAATGAATGTGATGTCGTCCATGCCATTGAAGAAATGAGCCAGATCCACGTTCAGCGGAGCACCACCGCAGGCCAGCCATTTGAGATTCGGGCCAAGGGCGGAACGAATCGACTTGCCGACTGTGGCCATAAAGAAGGAATGCGCCATACGGTCGATGAACGAATGGCCATGCCCCGACTGCTCGTCCTTGCTCCACTTGACGAAGTGCTTGACCGACAGGGCAAAAATATGGCCTTGAACGCCCGCGCCGGCTTTCTGCGAGGCGGCGTTGTATACCTTCTCGAACACACGGGGCACACCAAGCAGGTAGGTGGGTTTGAAGCTGCGAATGTCGGCGAGCAGATGCTTGGCATCGGGAATGTATCCGACCACACCGCAGCCGCCGATGCATACATATTGGATGTACCGCGCGAAGCAGTGCGCAAGCGGCAGGAAGAGCAGCAGGCGATTGTCGTCATAGAGCATGCCACGCAGAATCTCATAGCCGTTGAGCACAATATGCGTGTAGTTGCGATTCGAGAGCATGGCCCCCTTGGGCTTGCCGGTGGAACCGGAGGTGTAGACCACAGTCAGCAAATCGTCGGCCTTGATGCGCGCAATGGCAGCGTCCAAGATCTCGTCGGATACGTTTTGTCCGAAATCGGCAACCGCATCAAGCCCATCGGCCTTGAAGTTGAACACATATTTCAGGCCCGGATGTGCAGCGCGAATCTGCTCCAACGTTTGCGCATGCTGGAAACCACCGGCAAAGGCTATGACCGGATCGACCTCTTCCACAATGCCGGCAGTCTGCTTGGCGGAATCAGTCTCATACACCGGAACCACAACCGCTCCGATAGCCGCACAGGCAAAATCAGCCACGCCCCACTCGTAACAGGTGGGCGAGTAGATAAGCACCATGCTCCCGGCCTTCACGCCGAGGCCGAGCAGTCCCTTGGCCACCTCGCGGACACGGCTGAGCATTTCCGTTGCAGTGGCGCCACGCCATTGATGGGTATCGTCATCCTGCCATTCGGCAATGGTGTCATCCGGCGTGCGGGCTGCACGCTTGACCAGCAGAGAGAACACCGTGTCCTCGTCGGTGGTGACATACCTAGGTTCTTCAACATGTTCACGCATACGCTCTACTATAGGCGCGACCTGTCCTATGACTACGCCGTCCGCATGAAGTCATGTCAGCTTTGAGCCGAAACGCTACCCCAAATCGGCAAAGACACACATCCATCTGGAACCGATATACCGGAACTTGAGATTCACCCGCAAATCTTCCTGGCCAATGGTCATGAATACCACCATCTCCATCGTGTCCGCGCCGGTGATCACGCCATCAATCAAAGTCGGCACTGTGGGCAGATAGCAGAATTTGGTTTTGATTTCCGGATGAGTCACCATATGGGAATCCAGCAAGTACTGCATGGTTCTCAGACGTTCCAGACAAGGGTTGGTCAGCGCTCGGCGCAAATGATCCACGCTAAGCTTGCCTCGGATGGCATCGGCGCAATTGCAGGCGATTCGACATGCAGCCATCGCCATCGTATGGCATTCCCGCGCACTCATGCTGCTGGCGAAGGTAGGTTGTATATGGTACTTGACCGGACGATCCGATAACTCTACGACGATGAATCCGTCATACCCCGGCAAAGGCCCGCATCGACGCATATCAAAAAAGCCCGTATATTCCATGGAATCCCCCTCGATCCCCCTCGAGGCCCACCACCATCGGCAGGCGCAGGATTACACAACATCATGAAAAGGCGTGTCAAGTCAAGTAACTTGACACGCCTTTCTCACATGATGGATTAGTTCATGGAACGCGAACGTCTTGCGATCAGCGGCTGGAATACGGGTTGACCACCATGCCGCAACGCTGGAAGTTCTTCACATCGACATAGCCGGTGGAAGCCATTGCACGCTTCAACGCACCAATGAAGTTCGTCTTGCCATCCGCTTCATGGCTCGGTCCGAACAGGACCTGCTCCAGAGACCCAACCGTGCCGACCGTGGTACGATAGCCACGCGGCAACGTCTGATGACGAGCCTCCGCACCCCAGTGAGTGCCCTTACCAGGAGCCTCAGTGGCGCGCGCTAACGGAGCGCCAAGCATAACCGCATCAGCACCAAGAGCCAGCGCCTTGATGAAGCTGCCGGAGTCGCCCATGCCACCGTCTGCGATGACCTGTACGTAGCGGCCGCCAGATTCGTCCATGTAGTCACGACGGGCTTCGGCCACGTCTGCAATGGCGGTGGCCATCGGAGCCTGTACGCCGATGGTCTGGCGAGTGGCGGAAACTGCGCCGCCGCCGAAGCCAACAAGTACGCCGGCCGCGCCGGTGCGCATCAGGTGCAAGGCTGCAGTATAGTTGGATGCTCCGCCGACGATGACGGGCACATCAAGGTCATAGATGAACTTCTTCAGGTTCAACGGTTCCTGACCGGAAGACACATGCTCAGCAGACACCACAGTGCCGCGAATCACAAACAAATCTACGCCTGCATCAACCACGGTGGAGTAGAACTGCTGGGTGCGCTGCGGAGAAAGCGCGCCGGCAACGGTAACGCCAGCGTTACGAATCTCGTGCAGACGTTGGGTGATGAGTTCCGGCTTAACCGGCTCGGCGTAAATCTGCTGAATGCGAGTGGTGGCTTCTTCGGCCGGCAGACCGGCGATTTCATCCAACAGCGAGGTCGGGTCCTCGTAACGGGTCCACAGCCCTTCCAAGTCGAGCACGCCAAGCGCGCCCATCTTGCCCATGGCGATGGCGGTGGCCGGGCTGGTCACCGAATCCATGGGAGCGCCAATTACCGGCACGTCGAACTCGTAGGCATCGATCTGCCAAGAAGTAGAGACATCTTCGGGGTCGCGGGTGCGGCGAGAGGGGACGATGGCCACATCATCGAGTGCGTAGCCGAGACGGCCCTTTTTGCCCAAACCGATTTCAATTTCCTGAGACATGGCTTCCACACTATTGCTCGGGTGGGACGCTCATGTCTCACTTTCCCACAGACCGGACGATTGTTTCGCGCCGTTACAAACATGCGCTAAGACTAAAACCATCTTCACATCATCTATCAGGAGGAAGCATGGCCAAAATCAAGGTCGAAGGCACCGTTGTCGAACTCGACGGCGACGAGATGACCCGCGTGATCTGGAAGGACATCAAGGATCGTCTGATTCTGCCGTACCTCGACGTGAACCTCGACTACTATGATCTGGGCATCGAGCACCGTGACGAAACCGATGATCAGGTGACCATCGATGCCGCCCACGCCATTCAGAAGCATCATGTCGGCGTCAAGTGCGCGACCATCACCCCCGATGAGGCACGAGTCAAGGAATTCGGCCTCAAAAAGATGTGGAAGTCCCCCAACGGCACCATCCGCAACATTCTGGGCGGCACCATCTTCCGCGAGCCGATTGTGATGAGCAACGTGCCGCGTCTGGTGCCCGGCTGGACCAAGCCGATCGTCGTGGCCCGTCACGCCTTCGGCGACCAGTACAAGGCCACCGATTTCAAGGTACCGGGCGCCGGCCAGCTTACCGTGACCTTCACCCCGGACGATGGCAGCGAACCGATTCAGCACGTGGTGCACAACTACGGCGAAGACGGCGGCGTGGCCCAGGTACAGTACAACGTTAACGATTCCATTCGCGGCTTTGCCCGCGCCTGCTTCAACTACGGTCTGATGCGCCACTACCCCGTGTACCTGTCCACCAAAAACACGATTTTGAAGGCCTACGACGGCCAGTTCAAGGACATCTTCGCCGAAGTGTTCGAGACCGAGTACAAGGACAAGTACGAGGCCGCCGGTTTGACCTATGAGCACCGTCTGATTGACGATATGGTGGCCAGCTCCCTGAAGTGGCATGGCGGCTACATCTGGGCCTGCAAGAACTACGATGGCGATGTGCAGTCCGATTCCGTGGCACAGGGCTTCGGATCGCTGGGCCTCATGACTTCCGTGCTGATGACCCCGGACGGCCAGACCGTCGAGGCCGAGGCCGCCCACGGTACCGTGACTCGCCATTACCGCCGTTGGCTCAAGGGCGAGAAGACCTCCACCAACCCGATTGCCTCCATCTTCGCTTGGACCGGCGGTCTCAAGCACCGTGCCGACCTGGACAACACTCCCGAGGTCCGTCATTTCGCCGAAACGCTGGAAAAGGTCATCGTCGACACCGTTGAAGGCGGTCAGATGACCAAGGATCTGGCCATGCTCATCGGCCCGGACGAGCCGTGGCTCGATACCGAAGGCTTCATGAACGCGCTGGACGAGAACCTGCAGAAGGCTCTGGCCAAGTAAGTCGAGCGGTTTTTCGACACATCAACCCTGATTGTTCCCGGATATGTGGTGATTCCTCCACATATCCGGGACTTTTTTCTACTCCGCCCTACTAGAATCGTGAACCAGTGCTACTCGCCCCAAGGAGGTTTTGCCCGCTTATGGTGTTCACACGCCGCCCAGCCGCCGTTCTTACCGCCATCGTTGCCGCTTGCGCGATGGCAATATCGCTGACCGCGTGCACCACCGACGCGAATTCGCAGGACACGGCAGACGATCAGACCACGGTCACTTCGTCCGCCCCGGGAGTCGTGGCCATGTTCACTCCTTCCGACGGCATCACGCTGAACCAGCAGACACCGTTGAACAAGTGGGCAAAGCTGACGCCGAATCTCACCAAGGCCCTGACCTCCGCCGGATTCAAGAAGGGCGATATTTCCCACACGACTTCCGATTCCCTGGACAAGCAGAGCCGCGCCATCCAGGACTATGTAGTCAATCATCTTTCCGGCAGCAACACCACCGATGATGCCGGCATCGTCATCTCCCCCGACAACATCACCCTGCTGGTGGCACCGGTAGTCGAGGCCGATGCCTCCACCCGCCAGTACGGGGACTATGTCAGCCAGGAGCTCAGCACCGCCGACACCGCTGAAGGCAGTGATTCCACGGATTCGTCTGATTCGTCCAATTCGTCAGACTCGTCGGATTCATCTACGGGTTCTGATTCCACCGATGATTCGTCATCCGACGCATCCAAAACGGCCGGCGATTCCAAGAACGCGGCCCAAGCTGAAGCGGTGGATCGACTGGTGTCGTCGCTGAAACTGGCTAAAGAGTCCGGCATGCATGTGGTGCTCATGGGCAACAGCATCAAAGGCTACAAACCAGACACCTTCGTCAGGTTCTCGGATGCGCAGGCCATCGGCAAGCTGCAGGCCGAAAAAATCGTATCCAAGCTTGAACTCAGCAAGGCCAGCAAAGACAATCCCAAGTACATCGAAGTGCTGATGCCGTATACCGCTGTGGATGAGTCAGGCGAGGCCAGCGACTCCACCTTTGCCCAAGAAGCGTTCCGCGGCATCTGGCAGGTGCTGGGCGCCTACTACCAAAAAGGCGTTGTGGAAAGTCCTTCAGGTACATTGAACGGCAACTCCACCGAGGATGATTGGCAATCCGTGGCCTACGACGCGTCCAAGGAAGGATCCACCGCAAAGGTACTCGACGCGCGCTTGGCCAAAGCCGACGAACATGCCTCTCCCACCCGCATTGACGGCATCATCGCCATGAATGACTACATCGCCTCGGAAGTCGTCACGGAACTGGACGATCTTGGATATACCGGATCCGCTGCTGATATCAATCCTCAAATCACTATTTCCGGCATAGTCGGCAACATCACCGGCAAGAAGGATCTGAGCCGCAGCGATGTTCCTGACCCCATCAAGTCTCCCGAAAAAGACGATTCGGCCGATTCCACCGATTCCGCAGATACCCAGGACGACTCCACCGCCACGGATAAAACCGATAAGACCAAGGACTCGCAATGGCCTCTGGTTACCGGATATGGTGCCTACGTCTCGAATATCCCGTCTATCGTGAACGGCAAACAATGGTTGACCGGCATAGAGGATCGCCAGACCTTGGCCGAGAACATTGCTGAGGCATGCGCACTGCTCAACAAGGGCCAAACATTGACTTCCATGTCTTCCGTGCGGAATACCGAAGTGGGCGGTAAGAAAAAGGTTCCCACCATCAGCGGGCCGCTTTTGGCCGTCAGCGCCAGCAATCTCAAGGTCACATTGATCGATCCGGGATATATCTCTTTGGCCGATGCCGGCTTGTAAACCGAGCCTGAATCATAACGGTTTCAACACGATCTTCTGATTCCCCGCATACCGCTGTGGATCCAGATAATCATCTTCCCCGCGCTTGAGGCCCCAGTGCAGGCACTGCCCTGTGCAATGGTCCGACGCACCACCAACCGTACCGATGAACTGCCCCTGCGTAACCGCTGCGCCAACCGTCAGCGTCGTGGTCGCCGGCTCGAACGTCGAGATCACACCATTGCTATGGCGCATGCTGACCACGTCCTTCTCCGCCACTTTCCCAGCAAAACGTATTATTCCCGCCTGGGGTGCCACAATCACGGTTCCGGCCTGTGCCGTGAGATCTATCCCGCGATGTCCGGACAACCACCGTTTGGCCGGTTTCTCGAACTCCCGTTCAATCCGCGGGTCAAGCACCGGCCATCCGCAAAGGGCCTCGCATTGCCGATCCGACTGCGGTTGTGTCGCATAGGCATGCTTCGCATCCCCATTCGGCATCGCAATTCCAAGACCTAACGGCAGTAACAGCCCCAGAATGAGAGCTACTGCACACATGGCACGTTTCTGTTCCTGTGCCTTTCGATGCTCTCTGCGACGCCATATAGACGCTTTTCTGGCCGCCTCACGGCGTTTGTTTGCATGATATGCACGCATGAGTTCCCCATTCCCCTGTTCAGGCCGGTTTCCGCTCCGGTTCTTCCACAGTGAAGCGGTGACAGAGGAATGTCCAGCTGAATCGGGATATGTGGTTCCAGCTTGCCAGTTATCCACAACGGCGTGTTGCTTACAATTCGGCAAGATGATTCAAATATTGACTACCGAGCCGCAAATCACTTGATTGAACATAGTCCAGATACGACGAAACCCCTTGATTTCCAAGGGGTTTCAGGTGAGCTCCTGCGGCTGGGCTTGAACCAGCGACCGTCCGATTAACAGTCGGATGCTCTGCCAACTGAGCTACGCAGGAATATTTAGTTTTCCCGGCCAGTCTCCTGACCAGGCGAGCTCCTGCGACTGGGCTTGAACCAGTGATCGTCCGATATACGGTTCTGGCTTGCAGCCGTAGGGCTTTTTGCAACAGGAGTAGAGAATACACCTGCTTTGCTTGTCCTTCAAATCGGCGTGTCTCGACAATTCCTCTCGATCCACCTGGTTTTCCGAAGAGCTTCAGCCGTCGGCGAGAACATTGGCTAGGCTCCATGCAATCGCAAATAGCATTTTCTGGGAAGTGACGAAGACGCCACTTCCTTTTTCTATGCGAAGGAGCTGCCATGAAGTACTGGAACTCGAACAGGAAAAGCTGCGAGCATGTCGAGCCACGCGAGGATTGGAAGGAATCCATCGAACTGTGGATCGACTGGATGGAAGCCATAGGCCGTACGGAAGAGACCTTGAGAACCCGATGGTACCAGATCGTCCGTTTCTCCAAAATCGTGAACAAGAGCATCACGGACGTGACCGAAGACGACCTCATATTTTATCTTGCCGGCATGGGCACCGAAGGCAGACGCGGAGTGCGCAGCTGCGTCAAGGTCTTCTACCAATGGGGCATGAAACGAGGACTCGCCCGCTGCAACCCGGCGGACACGTTCAAAGCGAGCTGGGCTATCCATGAATAGCAGAGCCCGTCGGCCGGATCGGCCCGGTGAAGCATGTGCAGCACGTCCTTCGCCTTCACCGTGTATTTCCGTTCCGGGGGCAGGCCAAGGGATTGAAGGAAATCCTCCGTATGCAACCGGGCCACTTTCCCGTTCTCCAATGGACGACGGTCGAATCTCTCGATCACGTAGGTGCGCTCGCCGGCGAACTCCATGACCCCGGCCTTGGAGGATTCCAAACCGCATAGCCTGACCAGCCGGTTCGAGGCGGCCTCAACGATATCGGCATCCGCCGTGCCCTGTTCGGGTGGTTTGAAGATATGCGTCGGGGGTATCGCCGCGTTGGGCCACGCCCATCGGTCGCCGATTCGCGCGAGCGTGAATTTGGGCTGGTTGCCGGCCAAAGAGAAACGCGCATGGGAGTCATGCTGCCGGCCGGATCGCATACGCCGGCAGAAAAATCGTCCTTTTCCTGTGCCGCCGGTGATGGTTCGGGCATTGCGGCGAGCTTGTCGAATGTGTTGAGGAATGCGCCGATCTCCCGGTCGCTGCTGATGGGATCCATGCCCCTGGCCTTCGTCAGGGCGCGCATGAAGTCGAGGTGATTGTCCGCGAACGCGCCGAAACGTTCGAAATCACCGCCCTTGATGCCGGTCGTGTCCTGCTCGTACAGGCTCGTATATTCGTCGCTCATGCGGTCGGCGAAGTCCCTTACCCTCATATCGATATCCTATTCGATGGGAGGGCATCCGAACGCCAGTTCAACGTATCGGGGTTCCACCGACATGCCCTGATCGGTTTTCAGATCCTTCCAGAAGCGGTCCACGGATTCCTTGCCGCCATCTCGTAGCGTCGGCCTGCGGCGTCGAACGGTTTGCCCACCCATGCCTGCAAGTCGGCGAGCGCGTCGGCGGCGTTCTCCCGTTCGCACACGTCACCTCAGTAAACCGGAACCTCCATCGAGGGGAACACCGGGCACGATGCCCATCCCGTTCACGGCATCATTCGTCTTTTCCACGATCCCAGACGATTGGGCCAGAGTCAGCCCGCCGGGCACATGGCCGACGGCGTTCTGTGAGAGCCAATCGGAGAGCCGGGAGTAGTCGCCCGTCTCGTAGTAGCGCAGGAGCATGGAGACGAACTGTGCCTTGTCTTCGGGAGGGATCGAGAAGACGCCGATGCCGTCGTGTATGAGCTGGTGGTTGGCAACCATCAACGCGGTGCGCTTGTTGCCGTCCGAAAACCATTGTCCCCGCGTGACCGCGCCGAACAGCAGCATCGCAGTGTCCTCCCCTTCTGACTCCTCCAGGATGCCGCGAACCCTTTCCTGTGAGGATTCGACGGCGGGAATCTCCGGCACCCATCCCGTGCCGCCGATCCTCACGCCGTATTCACGCAAGCGGCCGGCGTCGCGCACGAGGCCTTCGCCGATGATGCGGTTGTATTCGCGGATGTACTGCCAATCGACCGGATAGTCGATGTTCTCGAGCAGGAATCTCCACGCGCGCTTGATGTTGTTCACCGTGACTATATCGTCCACGCTCATACCCTCGGGCGCGCGCCCGTCGAAGATTTCCTGCGTGTCGGGGAAGGTGACGCCATCAACCTCGATCTTGGCGGTGCGCCAGATCGAATCGACCAGCAGCCGCTTCGCCAGGTCCACGGCCGTGCGCCTATCCGTCGTCATATCGCTCCTCACCGGTTCCATCAAAGCTCCTTATCCGTTTCCGATAATTCTATCGAAGTGGCCGTGCCGGCAAAGGACGCATATCTCTCATAGACGCCATGCGCCGCCGTGCCGGGCGCGCGGGCGGAGAATCATCGTATGATACCGAATATCGTCAGGGGTTCGGACCCGGCCGGCCTGGTGCGCTACCTGTTCGGCAAGGGACGGCGCAATGAACACACCGACCAGCATCTCGTGTGCGCGGGCGGCGACATGTTTCCCTCGTTTGACATGGATGGCAGGCCGGCGGCGTCGTATGCAGGGATAGGCTGCAGGTTCGACCGACGCTACCGCGTCAGGGAACGCAAGGACGATCCGTTCCCGCCCGACATGCGAGGCAAGAACAATCCCGAACGCGAGCATGGCAGGAAGCGCGTGTGGCACTGCTCGCTCGCCATCAAGGCCGGCCAGGGCATACTGACCGATCAGGAATGGGAGTCGGTCATCCGCGATTATCTGACGCGCATGAACATCATCGACGGCGATAAGGATCAGGTCGTCACATGGCTCGCGGTCCGTCACGGACTGTCCGCCAACGGCAATGACCACGTGCGCCAAGGCGTCGCGCAGCGAGGACGAGTTCATACGCCGCGTGCGCAGGGAAGGCTTCTCCATCGACCCCAGGCTGCGCAAGGGAACCGCCAAAGACTCGTTCACCGACCCCGGCCAGGTGGTCGGCTACCGGATCACGTGGCATAGCACGGATGGGTGGATGGAACGGTTCAACGCCTTCGAGCTCGGCGACGACATGCGATTGAAACGACTGCGCGACGACTGGGCGGACGATGCCAGAAGCCGCAGCCTCGCCGTCCAGGAATGGCGCGCCGCGATGGAGAACCGCCCGCCCTTCCTCGATGACGGACGCGAAAGACACCCGGAGAATCTGTCCACGCACGACATGGAACGCCTCGTATCCGAAGCGTTCGCCATCGCCGCCAACCTCAACAGCGCGGCGGACGACGACGAATACCGGGCAGCGATGCGCGAGGGCCTGCACACGTTCGACATGCTGCGCGAACGCTACGGGCTTACGTAGGACGGCCTGTGGATAACGGCCACGGACATGAACGAAAGCCCTATACCAGCGCACGTAGGAAAAATTTGACAGCAGCCTCGAATCCCTACCTCCATCGCATGTCGGTGCAAACTCAGAAGGAATGTCCTCCCGAGAGTACACATCCGCTCTCATTCATTGAGGTATCGCGCGTAACGAGTTTTCATTGTAAATGCCACGGTATGGTGACGGATTTTGGAGGACGATAATGACAATACAATATACAGCGCATCCGGCTGATCCGGCGTCGAGTGCGGTGCTGACGCGCGGGCTGGTGAAGCGGTATGGGGATTTTCTCGCGGTGAACGGGTTGAATCTGAACGTGCCGGCGCATGGCGTGTATGGTTTGCTGGGGCCGAATGGTGCGGGCAAGTCCACGACGATGAAGCTGTTGCTTGGGTTGGCCTCGGCCACGAGCGGCGATATGTGGATGTTGGGAGAGAAGGTGGGTGGCCGGCACAGGTTGCAGGCGGGCCGGGTCGGTTCGATGATCGAGGGGCCGAGCTTCTACCCGGGGTTGAGCGGTCTGGATAATTGCCGTATGGTGGCCAATTACCTGAATCTGCCGGGTTCGGCCGCGCCCGCGATTTTGCGGCAGGTCGGTCTGGCCGGCCATGAGGGCAAGAAGGCGAGGGACTACTCGCTGGGGATGAAGCAGCGGCTGGGCATCGCGATGGCGTTGATCTCGCAGCCGGAGCTCCTGTTGCTGGACGAGCCGACGAACGGGCTGGACGCGGAGGCCGTGGTCGAGGTGCGCGAGATGATCATGGGTCTGAGCCGCGAACAGGGCATCACGGTGATCATCAGCTCGCATATCCTTTCCGAGATCGAGAAGATGGCACCGGTCGTGGGCGTCATCGCGGCCGGCCGCCTGTTGTATCAGGGTTCGCTCGACAGTCTGCGCGAGGAGGGGCACATCGATTTGCGTGTCTCCGACCCGAAGCTCGCGGCGGCGATGCTGGGCTCGGACCGGATCGACTACCGGTGGCTGCCGGGCAGGGATGGCGGCGTGCTGCGCCTGCCGGAACTGCCGGACCAGCGGATCGGCACCCTGATCACGCAGCTCGTCGGCCAGGGCGTCGCGGTCTATCGCGTCGCCTCCGAGCGCAAGACGCTGGAGCAGGCGTTCCTCGAACTGATCGAAAGCCCGCAGAGCCGCGAGCCCACGCCTCATCAGGCGCAAAATGCCATGGATTCCGACGCCGCACGCGCATCCGCGCACGCATCCCCGCATCGTCCGTTGCCGATCCGGCAGGCTGCGGGTCGGGCGGCGTTCGCGGCGGCGGACGGAGGCGCACGATGAGCGGCACGGCAGTGTTCGCGGCGACGGGCCGCCGTCCGCCGCGCCCCCGCGCGAAGACCGGAAGCCCGTTCACGCTGGCGCGTCTGGAGTTGTTGAAGGTGCGGGGCTCGTCGTTCTGGTGGATGCTGCTGGGCATGATGCTGCTGGTTTCGGCGTGGGCGGGCATGGCGTTCATGAAACGCGCCGGCAGTCCCGTCCCGGCGTTGAGGTCGGCCGCGTTGGCCGATGGCGAGGTCTATCAGGTCGTGAGCCTGCTGGCCCCGATTCTGGCGGCCCTGTTGACCAGCCGCATCGCCGTGCTGGAGACCTCGGAGCGCATGAACCTCACATGGCTGTCGTTCGGCCAGTCGGACGCGGCCCGGTTCGTGGGCAAGCTCATCGTCGCCGGCACCGGCGTGGGGCTTTGCTTCCTGATCCCGTTGCTGTGGGTGCCGATCGCGGCGAAGGCCCTTGGCTTCACGGTGGCCGGCTCGTTCGCCGCGCTGGTGTGGGTGCCGGCCCTGACCGGCTTCCTGTCCGCGACGGCCACGAGCGCGGTCCAGCTGATGTTCTCGATGATGATCGACAAGCAGGCCATCGGCCTGGGTCTGGGCGTCATCGCCGGCGTGCTGGGCTCCGGCCTGGGTGCGATGAACAGACCCGCGCTTGGCTGGCTGTTCCCGGCCGGCCTGAGTTCGGCCGCGAGCCCGTTCGTCAGATCCGTGGATGCGGGCGGCAACGCCACGATGCTGCTCACCGCGCGCCCGTGGATGGCCGTGGCCTCCGCGGCCATGGCGTTCCTCGGCTGGACGCTGGTCAGCATGGTCGTGGTCAAGGTGAAGGAGTCAAGACGATGACACACGCAAACGCAGTGAACCCGGCAACCAATCCGGCAATCAACCCGGCCGCCAATCCAGCTGCCGGCCCGAGCCATGCCGCGATGCCCCGCGCGCATGCGGCGGGACGCCGCAGGCCGTCCGTGTGGGCGGCGTTCCGCTGGGAGACGCGCAAGGCCGGCAACCTGTGGTACTGGATCGTGACCGTCTTGTTCGACGCGATCGGCATGTTCAACGGGTGGAGCCAGTACACCGGCTACCAGGCGGAGTTCGCCAGGCAGGGCGTGACCTGGGCCGCGATCTGGGGTCAGGCGATCCTCCTGCCGAGCATGGTGTTCATGCCGGTGCTTGTGGCCGCGTTCGCCGCGCAGGTCGAAGCCAACGAGCATCGAGGCCGCAACTGGCAGCGGCTGAACGCCGCCGGCACCGTGAACGCGGCGATCGCCGGCAAGATGCTGCACGGGCTCGCGGCTTCGGCGCTGACCGTCCTCGTGTTCGAGGCAGAGTTCATCCTCGTCGGACGCTTCGCCGCCGGATTCGACCTCGCGCAGCTCGGCCCGTTCCTGCTGCGCGGTATCCCGCTGACCCTGTCGGTATGGGCGATCATGACGCTCACGCAGGCCGTGAGCGCGAAGGCCGAATCGTTCGCGGGCACGATGAGCGTGATGATGGTCCTGACCATCGGCGGATGCGCGCTGAGCCTGGCCGCCCCGGCCATCGCCGGGCCGTATCCGCTCGCCCTGATCACCAGCGCCTCCGCCGCCCGCGACCTCGCGAACATCACCAGCCCGGCATCCATGCTCGCCTCCACGACCGCCGCCGCCATCTGGACCGCCATCAGCGCCCTGATCTTCCACCGGCTCGCCAAACAAGCCGTCTGAGCAACCGTCCACGGGCTCCCCTCACCTGCGGGAGCCCGCCACCCAACACCATGGAAAGGCTTCATCATGCACACCACCAGCCAACACAACGAACGACACGGCGAACAACACAACGCGCCACACAACAGCGAACAGTCCATACGCCTGCCGCGCCGCGTCATCGCCGTGCTGATCGCCGCCCTCGCCGCGATCATCCTCACCGACTGCTCGACCGGCATCGGCGTGGCCGGAGACAGGAACCTCCAAGGCATACGCACCCAAGACGGCGACTCCTACACGGGCGGTTACAAGGCCGATTACAGCAAGTTCACCGGCGAGGAGGCCGTATTCGGCGGCACCGGCAAGAAGGCCAGCATCCACCTGAACGGCACCATCACAGGCACATCCGGCACCGGCAGAATCCTCGTGACCAACGGCAGCGACACGAAACGACCCGTGCCCGCCACGAACGGCAAAATCGACCAGACCTACAACGTCACAGGCACCAGCTTCTACATCTACGTCATCGGCGACCAATTCACCGGCACCGTGAACCTCACATCCAAGGAGCAATGACCATGGCAAACACATCCCAATACCCAAACCAGCAACCGGCATATACGCCGGCACCGCCGGACGGCGGGCGGACATGGGGCGGCTGCGCCAGCCTCGCATTGGCCGTCCTTCCCCTTCTGCGCACGCTCGTGCCCCAGCTGCTCGGCATCCACCTCTACACGACGGGCTGGGTCAGGAACATCCTCGTCATCATCGACTTCGTATGCCTCATCGCTTCGCTCGTCATCGCGATCGTCACCTATCCCGAACAGGCGGGAGGGCACAGAATCGTCAGTACAATCGCGATACTCCTATCCGCAGGCCTGACTGCCGCCGGCGGCATGCTCATCTTCCTCATGTTCATCAACCAGTAGGAATCCGACTGACAACGGAAAACTTCTTTGGAAGTTCATCTAACCGCATACACGCCATACAGCACAGGCCACATGCGATACGCTTCAACACGGATGGGGCAGCACCCAGGGAAGGAGAATCGCATGACCGCAAAAACCGGAAACGACAAGCGCCACGCGGTTACCGGCCTGATCGGCCACGTGGCCGCGTTCTGGCGGTCCAGCCCGGTCGCGCGCATGGTCGCGCCGATACTGTGCCTATGCTACGACGTGATGATGCTCACCAGAATCGTATTCACCCATGGCGGGGGCGATTCGGCAGCCATGAAACTGTTGGAGCATCAATGGGGAATCCCCGTACTCGCCATCCTATGTGCCTTATCTGTTGTGGCGCTGTTGTTCCGTATCAGAATGCCGTTCGCTATTTTGTGTGCCATATGCGGATTGTATCTATGCGCTTGCTTGATTCAAGCGGAGCCATATCTGATGTTGCCTCTCTTGTTTGCCGTCTACACGTCTACAGCCTTGGCCGCGACCGCTGAACGTGCCATTGCGGGAATGGTTTTGTCGGGATTGTCAATCGTTTGCGGCCTCTGGATTGCGACCTTCCCCGCCTTGCAGACTGATATACTTCTGCCCGAGTCCCTCCTTGCGTCGATGACCGCTATTTTAGCTCTTTGGTCGCGCAACATCAGTCAGCGGCGGAAGGGAGCGGCCTTGGTGGAAGCTCAACAGCAACGAAGCCTGGAATTGGAACAGGAACGCGATGAAGAACGTCGGCGGGCGGACGTCGCAGCCGAACTGCATGACAGCGTGGGCCATAATCTCACCGCTATCATTGCACTTACTGAAGGCTTGGAGGGATTGACACAGGAGCCGGTGGAAGGCGCTATAAAGAGTATCAATAACTTAGCTCGGCAAAGTCTAGGTGATACACGCGAGGCGGTACGGAAACTTTCATCTCCGGTGACGTTACGGAAAACAAAAACAGGAACGGTGGAACTGTGCAGCTGGAATGATATAAACCCGATTCTTCAACATGCTCGTGATATTGGAATCGCCGCCATTCTGACCGAGACAGGAAGGCGTCCAGACGATCTAGCCCAAGCTGATTTATGCTTCCGAGTGAGTCGTGAGGCTGTCACAAACACAATGCGCCATGGGAAAGATATAACGCGAATTGTGGTTTCATGGGATCATCTGGATAATGGGGAACTCCATATAACAGTGCGTGATGATGGTAAGCCAACGCTGAACAAAGATAACCGCGCTAAGGGGACCGGTTTCGGGCTTGCTGGCCTAGTGACTGAAGTTACGCGGGTCGGCGGGCACCTTCACTATGGCTCATCATCAGGGCAGGGGTGGACTGTTTCAGCCATTATTCCACAGCAAAAACGTCCATATATTCCTGTGCAGGAGGGAAACGATGATTAACGTAATGATCGTGGACGATCAGCAGCCGACCAGAATGGGTTTTTCGCTCATGGTCATGAAAGATCCTGCGCTTCGCATGACGTTGCAGGCGGGGAATGGACAGGATGCCCTTGATATTCTTGCGGCACTGCAATTACATGGGCAGAGCCTCCCTGACGTCATTCTTATGGATGTTCGCATGCCTGTTATGGATGGGCTCGATGCCACGGCAAGAATCAAACAGTTATATCCTTCAATACGTATCCTGATTTTAACCACATACGATCAGGATAGCTATGCGTTTGGGGGATTGAGCGCCGGAGCTTCGGGATTCTTGCTTAAGGACGTTAAGACTAAGGACCTGTGTCGGGCCATTCACTCGGTGTACGATGGAGACGCCATACTCACACCACGGATTACAAAGGAAGTGATTCGCCGAGGGGTTCCCAACGTCAGCATCAATGCTGACACTCTGGTCATCAGAAGTAAATTCGATTCATTGGGACCTCGCGAATTCGAAGTCTCAGCACTGGTCAGCGAAGGAATGACTAACGCTGAAATTGCTCAGCGTCTCGGAATGCAACTGGAGGCAGTCAAAAAGGCGGTTAGTAGGTCTCTTGCCAAGCTCGATGTCAAAGAACGTGTTGGTATCGCGGTGCTCTGGTATAAGGCCGGAATGCCGAATCTGCAGAAGTGACAGATTCCGTAGAATAATGTAGGGTTTCTGAATCGTGAAGGGCTCGTAGCGGGCGAACCCGCGACGGTCCATGATTGTCCTCGTTTGAATGGCGATCGGCGCGCATCGTGGTACCGCCGACCGGTATTTTCTCACGTGAATATAGTGCCGCTTGTCTCACCTGACAGATGCGGCCTAGCATTCAATATCTCTGATTAGCGCGGTCAATGTTGCCCAGAGCCTCGATACAAGTATTGAAAAACTACTTGATGACAGTGCCATGAAGATGGAGATCGAACGCCAAGCGGTCGCACTGCGCGTTCAACTGGATCAAATAAATCAGATGACGGGAAACAAGAATGCCACCGGCGACACGCCGGTGACTTCAGGTGAGCTCCTGCGACTGGGCTTGAACCAGTGACCGTCCGATTAACAGTCGGATGCTCTGCCAACTGAGCTACGCAGGAATAAGTTGTTTTGTGCTTAAGATTTCTCTCGCGCACAAGTCACATAGTTTACACGTACCTGAGGAAAATACAACTTACATGCGTGTCATGCATGTCGCGCATGATTCGTTATCACATCGAGACCTTGGTCAGGGGCATGGCGGAGTCGATTGGGAAGTCGGGGGCGCTGGGTGCCACGCCGGCTTCGACCAGGTTCACACCGAGCATGGCGACCATGGCACCGTTGTCGGTGCAGAGCTTGATCTGAGGGATGCGGACGTCGACACCGTAATTCTCGCCGAATTCGAGTAGTTTGGCGCGCAGCTGCGAGTTGGCGGAGAAGCCGCCGCCCACGATCAGCGTGTTGGAATCATACTGCCGGCAGCCGCGCATGGCCTTGCGAGCCAGCACAGTGGCCACGGAATCGGCTAGGGAGGCGCACACGTCATCCACTGGAATCTCATGGCCGGCGGCCTGTTCGCTTTCCACCCAGCGGGCGACAGCGGTTTTGACGCCGGAAAAGCTGAAATCGTATGGGTGTGCAGCACCGGCCTTGCCCTGGGTCAAGCCCATCGGGACCTTAATGGCATGCGGGTCGCCGTTCTGGCCGTGACGGTCGATGTGCGGGCCGCCCGGATAGGGGAAGCCGAGCAGACGGGCAACTTTGTCGAAGCACTCCCCTGCCGCGTCGTCCAGCGTGGTGCCCACCACGTCGATCTTGCGCGGCATGTCCTCCACGTGCAGCAACGAGGTGTGGCCGCCGGAAACGATCAGAGCCAGCGTGTCTTTGGGGAACGGGCCGAACTGCAGCTGGGTGACGGCAATGTGGCCGATCACGTGGTTAATGCCGTAGATCGGCTTGTTCGCCGCCCACGCTAGCGCCTTGGCGCCGGAGACGCCCACGGCCAGGCAGCCGGCCAGTCCGGGGCCGGCGGACACGGCGATAGCGTCCACGTCAGCCAACGTCATATTCGCGTCGGCGAGCGCCTTGGACACGCACGGAACGAAGGCCTCGGCGTGCGCGCGGGAGGCGATTTCGGGAATCACGCCGCCGTACCGCGCGTGTTCCTCCATGGAGGAGGCCACCACATTGGAGAGCAGTTCGCGGCCGCGTACGATGGCGGCTGCGGTTTCGTCGCAGGTGGATTCAATGCCCAGTACAACCGGTTCGCTCATCGTGCTTCTCCGTTCGTAGTAGTGTTCTCGTTCAATGTGTTCGTATCGTTCGACGCATGTTCCGTGCCCGCGCCGCTCACACCCGATGTCGTTCGTGTTGATACCGTCTGCGCCGGTGCAAAGCCCACGATCCTCGGCTTCAGGTCCAGGCTCATGGTGTACGCGTCAATGCATTCGGGCTGATAGTACCGTTTGCGCAATCCCATACGTTCGAAACCGAAGCGTTGGTACAAAGCCAGCGCGGGCTCGTTGTCCACGCGCACTTCGAGCAGCATGCGCGCGGCGCCCTGCCGTTTCGCCTTGTCAATCAGCGTCTTGAGCAACGCGGCGGCGATGCCTTGCCGTTGGTGCGCCTTGCCCACACCAATGGTCATGAGTTCCGCGTCCTCGCCGTCGTACCAGAAGCCGGCGTAGCCGCGAACAACAGTCTGTTCCGTCTCGCCAAACACGTCGAGCAGATATGTGCGGGTGGGTGCATCCAGTTCCTCGCGCACCATGTTCTCGTTCCACGCGCCACGGCCGAATAGTTCGCCTTCCAACTGTGCGATGGAGTGAACCGCAAGATCACGACTTACGGCAGTGATGTCAACAATCATCGAATCAACCCGTCTCACGCCTTATCGGCGCCGGCATGGCCGAGCACGTGCTTCAGCGGGTTCGGCACTTCGGCGTCCGGCCGGCGCAGGTACAACGGTTCGACCGGCACGTCCCTGTCGCCGCGCAGTTCGCGGCTCAGTGCGGTGGCCGCAAAGGCGGCAAGCCCGGCTTTCCCGGCATCCAATATAGATCCGTCCGCCACGGAGCCCAGCGCGCGCAATCCCTGCCAGACGGACGCGTATTTAGCCGCGCCGTGGCCGGCCACGTCTACCACGTAGCTGACGCCGTCACGTTCGCCGTATTCCGCGAGCGCCGCGTTCACCCGTTCGACGATATGCTCCGGATAGTCGATGTCCATCTCGATCCAGCGTCGTTCCGCGGCCTCCTCGTCCGGCCGGCTGATGCTGCCGTGGTTGAGCGAGAAGTACAGCTGCTTGCGGCGCGCATCGTTGACGCACAGCGTAACATGGCGGTCGAGCTCGTGCTCCTTGGCCTCGGCGTCCGAGTCGTCACCATCCGACTGATGCGAGCCCAAGCGCGGCACGTCCGCCAGAAAATCGATGCCGTCGAACAATTCGTCGCCATCCAATACGAAGCTCATCATCTCGCCTTGCGGGTCGAGCACGTTCTGTCCGACGAGCTTGGCCCCGGTGGCGAAGGCCAGTGCCTTGGCGGCCACGATGCCAGCGCGCAGGCCGGTGAACGGCGCCGGGCCGATGCCCACGACAATCTCCTCGATATCGGTGGGGGTCAGGCCGGCTTCTTCGACCGCACGCGCGATATTGACCTGCAGCTTCTCCACATGGGTGCGCGAATCGGTCTCCACAATGGGCTCTCGACCTATAATGCCGACCGTCGAACCGAATGAGGTGTCAATCACCAGCGTGCAACCCATGAATCCTCCTAGTCATAAACCTCTAGAGAGTGTACATCGAGGAGTCTATGGGCGGATTATCGTAAGTCGAACGACTCCCATCGCGCGCCCACCGGTACGAACGTGACCGTACGAACACCATCGCTGGTCAGTTCGCCATTCATGTCATCCGACACGACGGCAGCTTGGTCGAGCGGACGGTCGATATGAACTTCCAATCGTTCCGGAGCCAGTGCGGTGGCCATCTGCTCGCCCCACTCCATGAGCACCACCGTGTTCTCGCCAGGGTCTTCAAGCTCCTCATCAAGACCCAGAGACTCAAGCTCGTCAAGCAACCGAGCGACGGCATCCTGACCGGGGGCATAAGCCGAACCACCCAAACGATAGGCATCCACATGCACCAGATGTGCGGGAGTTCCGTCCGCGAATCGTCCATCAAGCTCGCGGGCGATGGTAAACGTCGGCGAGACAATAGGCTCGGTAATGCCGAGTCCAGCGCCGAATCCTTGCGCAAATGTGGTTTTGCCTGCACCAAGAGGTCCGGAAAGCAACAACACGTCGCCGCCGTGCACCAATCCGGCGATACGCCTGCCAAGATCTTGCATGGCTTCGCTAGTGGAAGCCTCAATCACGTGTTCACTCATCAACTGCCCTACCGCCCTTTATGACTGATGTCTTCGATGCAACGCTCCAGCGCATACATCGGGTCGCCACCGTTTGTCTTACTCTGCTCATCGGCCCAGGCGAGCATGCGGATGCAGTGCGCAAGACCGGGAGAAGTCCACCCGCCGAGTTGGCGCATCGCGTTTTTGAGCACCCAGGGATTGGTTTTCGCCTCGGCCTGCGAAATCGTGCCGGCACGTACGGCCGATGCCTTGGCGATGGTTCTGAGCTTCATAGCCAATGCACCAATCAATGCAATGGGGTCGGTTCCTTGTTCCACGGCCGCACGCATCATAACGATGGCTTCAGCGGTACGGCCTTCAACGGCTTTGTCCGCCACGGCAAAGCCAGTGACCTGCGGGTTGGCGGTGAGATACTGATTGGCACGGTCGAATCCAATGGGATTGTCCTCAAAATCAAAACACAATTGCTCGCACATGGCCGCAAGCTCGCCGGTTTTGCCGCCAAGCACGGACACAAGCTGTTGGGCCGCCATCGGCTCCACCCTGCGCCCGCGTTTCTCGAATTCGCCGAGCACGAAATTCAACTGCGCATCCGGCTTCTTCAAGTCGGGCACGTCCACCTTGCGAGCGCCGGCCTTGGTCAGCTGATCGATGATCTTGCGCCCCTTGACGCCGCCTTCATGCTGACAAATGACGATGCTGGAGCCGTTCGGGTCTTTGGCCGCCTGTTTGGTGTAGGAGACCAGGGTTTCGGCGAACTTTTCATCGGCGTTTTGCAGATTGATGATTTTCACTACGGCGGTGTCGGAAAGCAGTGAAGGACTGACAGCCTCATCGAAGGCGTATTGGTCGGCCGAGGTGGCGTCGAGTTCGATGAGTTCGGCATCAGGGCGGGCCTGCAATGCCCGTGAGCACAGTTCCTTGGTTCGCATGCCGTTAAGGTACGAGTCGCCTCCGGGCACCACGGTCACCGGTGCGTTCGCTGCTGTTTTCGCCATGCCCCCATCTCGCCACACAGGTTGGACAATGTATGCCAATCCGGTCTGTTCCTCGACCTCATACGCGGGCATCTTCTTTCACGAAGAATCGCCGGACAAGAGCCGCCGAGATTCCTCGATCCACAAAGTCAGGCGCACCCGCCATACCGAACCGAAGCGTATACCGGGAAGACCGGCTTCCGGCTGCCGTACACGCTTCACTTGACGAGTAACCAGCACCAACAAGGCTCCTATGCCCAGCTCCGCCAGCAGTATCAGCGCAGCGCCAACCACGCCATCTTTCCACGGCAGTGTGGCCATCTCGTTGCTTCCCAGCCACATCGCCACACGTTCCATCACCAATGTGCCCCATGACGACACCCATGCGAATACGCCCGCCAACCACGGCATGCACCATGCGAGAGCCAACGACATCAAACCGGTGATGGTGGACAGCCCCACGAATGGCGCTACCAGTAGGTTCGCCGGTACGGACAATAACGGCAATTCCGGTTCCATCAGCACCTGAATCGGCAGAGTGAACAGCTGTGCAGCGATGGTCATCGCCATCATCTCCGCAAGACTATGCGGCAATACATGCCCCAGTACGCGGCTCAACCGCCCGGCAAACAGCACTATGCCCAGCACTGCCGCCGAAGACAGTGCAAAGCCGTAACTGGTCGACATACCCGGACTCACCACCAACACCCCAACCACCGTCCAGCACAGGGCGCTCAACGCTTGGGATCGCCGACCCATCGCATGCGATGCGGCACCCATCATGCCCATGATGAGTGCACGGGTGACCGAATCACCGGGGAACATCGCCGCAGCCAACAGCACGTACATGCTTGCGATCATCACTGCGGTCAGCCGCCGGTCCATCAGCAGCCACCTGCCAAGCCGACGGACCAGTCCCGCCAGCAGTACAAAATGGCCGCCGGATACGGCCATCAAATGCATGATTCCCGATTTGCGGAACCGGTCTTCAAGTATGTTCGCATACGTGGCGTGAATCGGCATGGATTGCGAATCCGTGCCGACATAATCCTGCCCAAGTACACCCATCGTCAATCCCGGCACCAGCACACGACCCTGATCGGGCAATTGCTCAGTAACCATGAAAAACGCCTGCTGCATGCGGGATATCAACGCATAATGTAGCGGCGGATCTCTCACTTGAGCCAACGGCTGGCTGCCATCAACCAGCAGCCATAATGGCATGCGGCCATACCTCGCCTGCTGCAAAGTGCCCGCCAGACGATACGCCGCGCCCCTATGCATGCGCGCGCAATACGGGTCATCGGCATACACGCGCGCTTTGGCGACCGAGCCCCTATCCGTTCCCCCAATCAGGATGACGCTGAATCGCACATCCACCTGACAGTCATAGCCGCGCTGATCCGAAGCGACCACAGGTGCCGTCACTGTAGCCGTAATCGCACTCTGCACGCTGGATTGCCGAGCTTGGGTCATTGCCGGATCATGCCAGGCGATGGTGTCTGCCGCAATCGTCGTCATGCTGCCGACGCACGCCGCCGCAATACAGACAGCCAGTACACCGGGCCAGCGCATGCGTAGGTGATGGGCCAGCAATACTACCAATATCAACACCAGACACGCCATGCCGCCCGGGAGCAAGCGCTCCCAACCGATGCCATCCGAGGGCAACGCATCAGCCTCGCGCTCCGACCACCAGGCAAACGCGCTATGCGAGCCCAGACTCGCCGCCCACATGGTCAAGGCGACCGGCAGCATGCGCCAATCGCGGCTCCCCTGCTCCCGCAACGCCCAATCCATGCTCATCTGACTGTCACCTGCCCTCGTATCTTCTCCAAGGTTTTCGAGCCAATGCCCTTGACGCCGAGCAGTTGATCAACCGAGGCGTATCGGCCGATTGTCTTGCGATAATCGATGATGCGCTGAGCGGTCACCGGGCCAACACCCGTAATGGTTTGCAATTCCGCCAGACCGGCGGTGTTGATGTCAACAAGCCCATCATCAACGGTTACGGCACTGTTCTCATCCGTCTGTGTTTCCGGGAGTTGCTCCGGATCCGGCTCGACATCGGTCATCTCGTCCGAATCGGAGGAAGACTGCGGCCTCTGCTGCGTTGCATTGGCATTGTTAGGGGTTTCGACGGCAACATTCGATAGCGCGGCCAAATGCATTGATTGTTGAATCAACAGAGTCAGACTGATGCCCAGCGCGGCAACCAATAACAGCACAACGGCCAGGGCCTGATGGACATTGAACGTCAGCCGCGGCTTGTCCCGTAAACGATGGACTGCACCATCGGCAGCATCCGTAGAACGTACGCCTATCAAATCGGATAGTGATTGTCGGCCGTTTTTGGATCGAGTGGACGAGCGGCTTGAGACAGCCGCTGCCGGAGGAATATCAATAGATTTTGCGCGACTCGGCTGAGGTGGTGGCTTGGGAGGCTCAGCCGCCGCTCGGCCGCTGGCCCCAAAGCTTGACCGAGGAACGGGCATGGCTTCTTCCGCCCTGCACAGGTCTCGCAGTCGGTGGTTGGCATCGATGGTCTTGCGGTTACGAAAAACGCCCATGAATCCACGCTGATGGATTCATGGACGTTTGTCTAGCTGAAATGGGGTATGTGGTTCTAGCTTATGAAGTTATCCACAATGAGCGTCACTCAGCGGGAACGATGGAGACGATCTTGGGGGCCTTGACAATCACCTTACGCGGCTCCTTGCCGTCAAGACGGTCGGCGACGGCGGCACGCGCCTGCTTCTCGAGGTCGGCCGGGTCGATATCGACCGGCACTTCGAGCTTGGCGCGTACCTTGCCCTTGATCTGCACCACGGCGGTCACGGTGTCGTGACCCACGTAGCGCTCATCAGCCACCGGCCACGGCTCGGCGGACAGGGAATCGGCGTGGCCGAGCTTGTTCCACATTTCCTCGCAGATGTGCGGGGCGATCGGAGCGAGCATCAGGATCAGCGGCTCGACGGCGGCACGCGGCACGGCCTTCAAGCCGGTCAGGTGGTTGTTGAGCACAATCAGCTTGGCGATGGCGGTGTTCGGGCGCATGCCCTCCATTTCCGCGGTCACTTCGGCGATCGTGTTGTTGAGCAGCTTCAGGGTCTTCTCGTCCGGGGTTTCCTCGGACACGTGCACCTCACCGGTGGTCTCGTCCACCACGTTGCGCCACAGACGCTGCAGGAAGCGCATGCCGCCGACCACGTTGCGCGTGTTCCACGGACGGGACTCGTCCAGCGGGCCCATGCTCATCTCGTACAGGCGGAAGGTGTCGGCGCCATAGTTCTCGTACATGTAGTCCGGGGTCACGATGTTCTTCAGGGACTTGCCCATCTTACCGAACTCGCGGTTGGCGTGTTCGCCGTTCCATGTGAACGTCGGTTCTCCGGAAGCGTCCGGCTCGCCTTCCACGACCTCGTCGGCCGGCACATACTGGCCACGGTCATCGGTGTAGGCGTAGGCCTGAATCATGCCCTGGTTGAACAGCTTGTGGAACGGTTCGGCCGAATCCACGTAGCCCAGATCGAAGAGCACCTTGTGCCAGAAGCGGGAGTAGAGCAAGTGGAGCACAGCGTGCTCGACGCCGCCGATGTACAGATCCACGCCGCCTTCGTCACCCGAATACTTGTTGTGGTTCGGACCCATCCAGTAGTCGAACTCGTCCTTCTCCACCATGTGCTTGGTGTCGGTCGGGTCGATGTAGCGCATGTAGTACCAGCAGGAGCCGGCCCAGTTCGGCATGGTGTTGGTGTCGCGGTAGTAGGTCTTGACGCCATCGCCCAAGTCAAGTTCGACCTTGACCCAGTCCTCGTTGCGGCTCAGCGGAGCCTCCGGGTCGGATTCGGCGTCCATCGGATCGAAGGTGCGCGGCTCATAGTCAGGCACATCGGGCAGGTTGATCGGCAGCGCGGAATCCGGCAGCAGATGCGGGGTGCCGTCCTCGCCGTAGACGATCGGGAAAGGCTCACCCCAGTAGCGCTGGCGGGAGAACAGCCAGTCACGCAGACGATAGCTCACCGTGCCCTTGCCGATGCCGGCAGACTCGAGCCAGGCGTTGACCTTGGCGATGGCGTCGTCCACGCGCAGGCCGTCGAGGGAGAGAGCGTCGCCCTTGGCCGCGGTGGCTTCGACGAAAGAATTGATCACGATGCCGTCATGGGAGACGAACGGCGCTTTGCCCTCATAGTTGGCTAGGTCGTCGCCGGATTCAGGCAGAGGCTTGACGGTGTAGATGACCGGCAGTCCGAACTTCACGGCGAAGTCGTAATCGCGCTGGTCGCCGCCAGGCACGGCCATGATGGCACCGGTGCCGTAGTCCATCAGGACGTAATCAGCGGTGAACAGCGGAAGCTTAGCACCAGTAATCGGATTGGTGGCGTACAGGCCCGTGAACAGACCGGTCTTCTCGCCGGCCTCGTCAACGCGGTCCTTGGCGGTCTTGGCCTCAGCAGCCAAACGATAGGCCTTCACTGCCTCGACCGGGTTGGCATAGCCGCCCTTCCAATCCTCGGGCACATCAGCCGGCCATTCGGCAGGTACGTTCTCCAGCAGGTGGTGTTCCGGGGAAACGACGGCGAACGTGGTGCCGAACAGCGTGTCGGGACGGGTGGTGTAGATTTCCATGTCCTTGCTGCCATCGGCGGTGGCCACGGTGAAGTGCACGGAAGCGCCGTGGGATTCGCCGATCCAGTTGCGCTGCATGAGCTTGACCTTCTCAGGCCAATTGATGCCATCGAGATCCTCGATCAGGCGGTGGCCGTACTTGGTGATGCGCATGGACCACTGGCGCAGCTCACGCTGGAAAACCGGGAAGTTGCCTCGCTCGGACTTGCCTTCGGCGGTGACCTCCTCGTTGGCCAGCACGGTGCCCAGACCCGGGCACCAGTTGACCGGGGACTTGGAGATATAGGCCAGGCGGAAGTCGTTCAAAATGTCCTGCTGTTCGGCCTGGTCGAGGTCGGCCCACTTCTTGCCGTCGGACTCGTGACCTGGAATGGCCTTCTCGCCGGATTCAAACTTGGCAACGAGTTCGGCGATGGGGCGTGCGGAGCCCTTGGAACCAGAGGGGTTGGTGGCGTCCTCGTCATACCAGGAATCGTAGATGCGCGAGAAGATCCACTGGGTCCAGCGCACATAACCGGGGTCGATGGTGGCGAAGGTACGGCGGTTGTCGAAGCTCAGGCCCATGCGGTGCAGCTGGCGGCTCATGTTGGCGATGTTCGCCTCTGTGGTCACGCGCGGGTGCTGGCCGGTCTGGACGGCGTACTGCTCGGCAGGCAGACCGAAAGCGTCATAGCCCATGGCGTGCAGGACGTTCTCGCCCTTCATACGGTGGTAACGGCTCACCACATCGGAGGCCAGATAGCCCAGCGGATGACCTACGTGCAGGCCCTTGCCGGACGGGTATGGGAACATGTCCATGGCAAAGTAGGCGGTGCGGCCTTCGGCGTTGCGACCTTTGCCGTCCTTCAGATCGCCATTGACGTTGGCGGCCCAGAAGGTGCCTTTCTCATCCCAGATCTTCTGCCATTTGTTCTCGATATCCTGCGCCAGCGCGGCGTTGTAGCGGAAGTTGGGCTCTTCGGTTTGCGTGCTCTTCTCGTTGTCACTCATAAATCAGCAAGGTAGCCGCGCAACTGGACACGTCGTCAATCGTTATTCAGCATCCGAGACGATGGCCTGCGGGTCGACTTCCCGTGTGACCGTAAGCCGAGTTTGCCGCTTCAATTCAGCCCGCGCGGACTCCCAGCTGCCATCTGCGATCATGTCCTTGAGCGCTTCCGAGATTTTCTGCGCCAACTGTGGAGTCCCTTGGCTTACGGCGATACCGTATTCGACCGAGCCCTCATCCTGCAGCACGGTCATATATTGCGGGCCATTGGCCTGTCGCAGACCGGACAGCACCGCCATGTCGGAGGCGATGGCATCTGCTGATCCGACCTGCACCGCGGTGACGCATTGCGCGTAGCTGTCCCGTTCCTGGAATTGGGCCTTGGGATGGTTCGCGCGGAACAGGTCGGCGGTATCATCGCCTTTCACTATGCACACCATGCGGTCGGCGATGTCACCGATGCCGTCACCCGCCTGCGCAAAATCAGCTCGGTCGTCAGTCCTGATCAACAGACCCACACCAGTGCGCAAGTAGGGTCCGGCAAAATCCGCTTCTGCCTTGGAACCATCGGTAATCGCCCAGGATGCGACGACCATATCCACTTGCCCGTTGTTCAGCATCGACGCCCGGTTTGCGGGCCGTACCTGCTTGAACACGATTTGCTTGTTCGCATAGCCGAGTTTGGCCGCCACATATTTGGCGACGCTAATGTCAAATCCCTCATAGGTGCCGTCATGCCACGCGCCTATTGCCGGCTCATCCGCAGCAACGCCAATTGCAAGCGTTGGTCCTTCCGGCGAACCGTTGACCGTGGTCACCTGAATCTGACCACATCCAGACAGCATCAGCGCGAAGCCCAAAGCAGCAGCAATCCCCGCAACCAGACGGGTGCGGATGCGGCGGCGCAAACGGAACCAGTTGGTCATGGATGAACCGGCTTATTTGAACATGCGCGAACGGGTGAGGAACCAAGTGACCAGAATCGAGAGCGCCACCGAAATGACGACAATCGTGATAAATCCCCACGGCTTATCGCTGAACGGCATGCCGAGCATGCCTCCTTGGAAGTTCATGCCGTACATCGAGAAAATCAGGGTCGGAATGGACAACGTGATGGAGATGATGGTGAAGATGCGCATCACATTGTTCAGGTTATTGGACACGATCGAGGCGAATGCATCGGTCATGTTCGCAAGAACGCCGCTGTAGATGTTGGCCATCTCGATAGCCTGTTTGTTTTCGGTGATGACGTCGTCAAGCAGATCCTCATCGTCCGGATACTGCTTGATTCGGCTTAACGTGGTGAGCTTCTCCATCACGATTTCATTCGATTTCAGTGACGTGGTGAAGTACACCAAGGTCTTGCTCAGCTCCATGAGCATCACGATTTCACGGTTCTGCATGGAGTGGCGAAGCTTCAATTCGAGCTTGTCGCTTTCGCGGTCGATGATACGCAGGTAACGCAGGTACATGGTGGCGTTGCGGTACAGAATCTGCAGGATGAACCGCGAGCGCATGAAGGTGTTGAAGCCGCGGATGGTGCCTTCCATGAACGGATGAAGCACGGGGGTGTCCTGCATGCAGACGGTGATGATGAGATTCTCGGTCACGATAATCGACAACGGGATGGTCTCATACCAGTCACGGCCACCGCGTTCTTCCACGGTGGGAATATCGACGATGATCATCGTGTATTCGTCTTCGACATCCACACGTGAACGTTCCTCGTCATCCAGGGGGGCGCGCAGGTCAGCCAGATCGATGCCGGTTTGCGAGGCGACGGTGGCAAGTTCCACATCGGTGGGTTCACTGAGGCACAGCCAAGAGCCGTTCTCCGGTTTCTCGATCTGCTCCACTTGGCCATTGATTGAGCTGAAGATTCTCAGCATGTCGTCTCACCCGCCTTTCGCGCTTTCCTACTGTTCTATCGCTGTACGGTTCCAAACCGAGAATAGTCTAAACCTACCGTTTGAATTTGCGGCGAACGCGTTCATACTGTGTTCCATGTCCCCACGCCAACAGCCGATATGCGGTTGTGCCATGCGGATATGGCGACTAACGTATCCGGTCACCACACAATCGGCTGCCAGCCTGGCATGTGCGGTCCGCGCAGGTCGGCGGGCCCGTTCTCCCAGTCTGCGCAATCGGCAATGGCGGGTGCCTTGTTGTATTCTTCCAGCTCCCACAGTGGCTGCTCCGTCGATTGGCCATTGACACTGTGACGCACTTTCAGTCGGCACCAACAGGCGTTGCGCATGGCACCAAGCGCGTTCATACCGTCAGGGTCCAGATCAAGCAGATTGGCAATGGTGGCGGTAATCCATGAGCCATGGGTGACCAGCATAAGCGTGGTGGGCGTGTCATCCGCATAAGCCGAATCACAGACCAATGCGCGCACTGCGTCGGCTCCGCGCTTGCCGACTTCGGCGCGACTTTCCACCCCGTGTTTGGTTTCCCCGCCAGTGTGGTGCTTCCAGGAGGCGTAGTCCTCAGCGGCCACGGCTTTGATCTCAGCGCGGGTCAGGCCTTCCCATTCACCAAAGCTGCGTTCGCGAAGACGGCGATCGCAGACCACCGGCAATCCCAGCACATCTGCAAAGGCGTGAGCGGTCTGTTGCGCGCGAAACAGATCGCTGGTCAATACCACCATGCGCCGGCCGGCTGCCGGAGCTTCCTCATATTGGTGAATATCGGTACGTTCCGCGGCATCCGGTCCGGGCTGCGCGATGGCTTCGGGATGAGAGGCCAGACGGTTTACCTTGGCCCAGTAATAGCGTGAGGCGAGCGCGAATCCGGTTTGGTCGACCTGCCATTGGCCTACGATGTCGAGCGGCACATCGATTTGGCCTTGCAAACGATGTTCGAGATTGTATTGGGTGCGGCCGTGGCGCAGCATCATCACTTCATCAATCATTGGCCTGTCACCTCGTTTGTTGCGGATTTCTGACGTATTCATCTCACCATGACCCCTAGAATGGCCGCATGGAGATTTCTGAGTCGACCTGGGCGTTTATCGCCAAGCATCGCTGTGAGGATGTGCGCGATGTGGCTTTGCATGCCAAACGTGGCGATGGCATTGATCTGTCGTTTGCCTTGGAGCAAATAGCTGGCTGGCAACGCGCTTCGGTGAAATTGCCTGATTGGGCGGCTTGCGATGGCCTGATTTTCCCTCCGCAAGTGCCTATGGAACAGTGTTCTTCACAGTTCACTGCCCAGTACAAGGCTCGGCTCGCCCAACATTTGCTGGAAAACCAGCTCGCTGATGCTGATGCATCCGACTCGACTTCTCTGGTTGACCTTACCGGTGGGTTCGGCGTTGATTTCTCGTATATGGCTCGGGTGTTCGACCATGCCACCTATGTGGAGCGGCAATCCAATCTTTGCGATATCGCCCGTCATAATTTTCCGCTGCTTGCGCTTGCTCACGCCGAGGTCATCAATGACGATTCCACGGCGGTGTTGAGGCAGCTTGCTCCGGTTTCCATGATTTTTCTAGATCCGGCGCGCCGTGACGATCACGGCTCACGCACGTATGCGATTGCCGACTGCACGCCTGATGTACTGGCCTTGCAGGACTTGTTGCTCGCCAAGGCTCCCCTCGTCATGGTCAAGCTCTCCCCCATGCTTGATTGGCATAAGACCGTCAATGATTTTGCGGGCGCGGCGCACGAGGTGCATATCATCTCCACCGGCAACGAATGCAAGGAACTGCTGCTCGTGCTGGAGCGCGAACGCTGCGCGGCGCCTCGCGTGGTATGCGTCAACGATGAGCAAATATTGGAATATGAGGCGAACCATGGTAGTACCGAGGATGCCGACGGTATTGCGCATGCCAGCAGTGATGGCGAAGAGCCATTGGCCGGCACTCGCACAGGTGCTATCGGAGCCGACCGTTGGCAGTATCTTTATGAGCCCAATGCCTCCATCATGAAGGCCGGTTGTTTCGCTGTGATCAGCCAACGATTCGACGTTCACCCGATTGGACCGAACAGTCATCTCTTCGTATCAGCAAAACCCGTTGATGGATTCCCCGGACGATCGTTCGCCATCGAATCAATCGCCACGATGAACAAACGGGAGCTGAAGCAGGCTTTGGCCGGACTTACGCATGCGAATATCGCCGTGCGCAACTTCCCGCTTTCCGTGGCGCAATTGCGCAACAAACTCAAACTCAAGGACGGCGGCCACACCTATCTGTTTGCCACCACGGATGCGCAAGGCCGGCACCTCGTCCTACGCACCCAGAAACAATAAAGCTCCCTCTGATGAGGGAGCTAGCTCGCGAAGCGAGACTGAGAGAGAACAGGTGTAGTCTGCCCCAGCGGAAGGAACCAATCAGTCCTTGGTGATGGTCTTGCCGGCGGTCGGACCGGAAGCCAGGTTCTGAATTTCGGTGACTTCGAGCACCGGAATCACGGCCGGCTTCTTGGTGCCCTTTTCTTCGGCGACCTTGACCTGCTCGTTGTAGATATCGTCGTCAACGTGCAGCACCACGTTGCCACGGAAGCGGTAGCCCTGCTTCTTCTCGAGGTTGGCGAAGGCGATGACCAGCGGGGAGCCGTTCTTGAGGTTCTCGTAGTGCTGGCCAGCGGTGCGCTCGTGGTAGGCGATGTGGGTGTCGTCCAGCACGAACAGGGACATCTTCGGGCCGAGATCCAGTTCGCCGTCCTTGGAGATGGTGGTGATCCAGCCGAGGTTGTTCTGGATGAATTCCTTGATTTCCGGAGTGATGACTGCCATGTCGAATCCTTTCATGGGTATGAGTACGACGTGTTGTTCCACTCTTAAGGATAGTGGTTTTCTTCGCTGCCGGCACGGATGTTCGCTGTGAGTAACCTCACCTTCGCACTGCTTTCATTCGCCGTTCACCGCCGGAGCGCAAGGCTCGCAGAATCCTCTTTTTTGACTGGTAGTTCCCGTAATCTGAAAGCCGAGAGAGCCACAAGTTTTCCGTTTTTCTAAGGTGAGTGTGTGATGGGTTTGGTCGAGCGCTGCAACCGGCTGCGTAGTCGTTGGTCACGTAGTTTTCCGCCGAATCTCGCCCGTCTGATGTTGCTGGCCTGCGCTGCGCTGTGGGGAGGCAGCTATCTGCTCGCCAAATTCGCCATGACGGCGATCCCGGCGCAATGGCTGATGGCCCTTCGCATGTTCGGCGCCTGCATGTGCATGCTGGCTTTATTCCACAAGCACATCGTGCCGTACCTGACGCCAAAGATCATCGTGCCGGCGCTGGTGGTCGGGCTGACCTATTGGGGCACGATGATCACGCAGACCATTGGATTGCAGACCATAGAACCGGGTCGCAGCGCTTTTCTGACGGCTGCCTATTGCGTCATTACCCCATTCGCCACATGGATTATCTCCAAAACCAAGCCGAAAGCCATCAATCTGGTCGCCGGCGTGATCTGCCTGATCGGCGTTGGTTTCGTGTCGTTGAAGCCGGGAGGCTCGCTCTCCTTGAGTTCCGGCGACTGGCTTACCATCGCCACGGCGGTTATTTTCTCCTTCAACCTGACCTGTCTGGGCGTCTATACCAAGCGTTTTGATCCGATTGCCGTCACCTTCGTGCAATTCAGCGTGGCCGGAATCCTGTTCTTTATCGGCGCGTTGGCCACCGAACCCGCGCCTGATGCAGGATGGCTGGCACCTCCGGTAGTGGCCAGCGTGTTGTATCTGTTCCTTGGTGCCACGATGAGCGCGCAAATCATGCAAAATATCGGCCTGGCCCACGTGCCGGCATCGCAAGCGTCAATCATCATGTGCACGGAGAGCCTGTTTGCCGTATCGTTCTCCGCACTGTTCTGGGGCGAACGCATCCTTTGGAGTTCGTTGGTCGGTTTTGCGCTGATTTTCGCCGCCGTGCTGATGTCGGTCATCAAACCGACCAAATACTCGCTGCACCGTAACTAATTGCCCAATGCCGTCACTATCATGGTGACGTTTGCGGCGTGTTGTGTCGCCGTCATCATGAGGAGGAAATCAGCATGAATCTGCTTGAGTCCATGCAGAAACGCCATGCCGTGCGCGATTACAACGACGAACCGCTCACCACGGAACAGGTGAATACTCTTGATGAGGCCATTGCCGCCGCCAACGCCAAGCAAGGACTCGATATTCAACTCATCCATGATGTCGATGACGCATTCGGGGGCTGCCCGACCCACTATGGCCGGTTCAAAAATGTCCACAATCTTATTGCGCTGATTGGTACTGACTCGCCTAGCAATGAGGCCATACTGGACGAGAAGGTCGGGCATGCCGGGCAATTGCTGGCATTGACTGCCGTCTCTCTTGGACTCGACACCTCATGGGTGGTACTGCATGAGACCGCTGATCATGACGGCGCGTGGACGCTCGCCGAAGGGGAACGTATGCCCGCCGCCATTGCACTCGGGCATGGCAACCGCCCCGGCCGGCCGCATCGCAGCAAGCCGGCTAAGGAACTGGGAGCCGTAGAAACCGGCGATTACGCGAATGCACCCGACTGGTTCAAGCGGGGCGTTGAGGCTTCGATGCTCGCGCCCAGCGCGTTGGGCAAGCAGCCGTTCCGTTTCACGCTGCTCGCGGACGGCCGCACGGTAAGGGCCGAAGCATTGGAAGGCGTACAGCCGGAAATCGGACTGGGTATCGCCAAGCTGCATTTCGAATTGGCGGCCGGCACCGATAGCTTCGTGTGGGCATAGTCGTTCAATCGTGTTGTGCCGGTTGAGCCTATGACGCAACCGGCCATATAGCGCCACAATACGCAACGCGTATAGGCTCTATGTGAAGGTTTTGCAGGGTACTTGTAAGCATTTCGTCACTTTCAGAGGGCCTTCAGCAACCTTCAAGCACAGACATCTACCGTCGTATGCGTGAAGAAGTTTTTCGAAGGTCTTTCCATTTCCTCGATCGTGGCCGGAGCCCTTGCTGCCGTCACCTCATTCCTGTTGGCGTCGAAAATCGGCATCGCAGGTTCGGTGATTGGCGCCGCGGCCAGCTACATCGTGTCCGCAGTCGCCACCAACATCTACCAAAACGTGTTGCAGGCTTCTGGGGAAAAGCTTCAGAGCGTGGGCTCCACGGATGATGACGCCGCCGAGCACGGCGAATCGGATGCCGGTAGCAATGATTCCTCACCCGCATCCGAAACAGAACTTCCTGCAGCCTCCGGCGATGCGGCGGATGCCCAACAGAGCGACGATATCAAGCACCCCACGCGGGTCGAAGCGGCAGCCAGCGAAAATCCCGAAAACACCATGGTTGCTGCAGCCGCGGCAGGTGAAACTACTACCAGCCTCGGCACCGCTTCCACACCCGCTGCACGTGAGACGACCACCACCCTCGGCACCGCCTCCGCACCAGCTGCAGGCCGTCGCACACCTCGCGAGATTGTTTCTCGTCCGACGGCACAGCGTTCGCGCCACACGTATTCCGTCAAGGAACTGCGCGCATCACGCCGCAATCCCAAGCGCACAGCTGTTATCGTAACCGTGGTATCCGGCCTGTTGGCCGTTGCCGTAACAGCCGGCATCGTGCTGCTCATCACCCAAGGCAACGGCACGGACAGTGTGGTGCGAAACTGGATCTCCCCCACAGTCACCACGCCTTCGCCCGAGCAGACCGAGTCCCCATCGACTCCCGACCAGCACACGCCAACGGACAACACCAATACGCCGAAGAGCAACGGCACCACGACCGAGAACGACTCCGCTCCCTCAGGGTCGTCCAACTCCGATAGTTCGTCTGGTTCCACCGATTCGTCCGGCTCCACCGGTACTGGCTCCGGCAACACGAATACCGAATCCGGCACCAACAGCGGCACGGAGACCAACGGCAACACCAATTCAGGAACCGGCGGAAACTCCGGCTCGAACTCGACCGGCTCAGATGCCTCCCACGGATCGGGGTCTTCAACGAATTCGGGCACTACCGGTTCCAGCTCAACGGGTTCCGGCAACAGTTCGACAGGCTCCAACAGTTCGTCCGGCAACAGCACCGGCAGTTCCAATTCCAAATCCTCCAGCTCGAGCACAAGCAGCAGCGCCGGCACTGATATCGACGTCATAGGCGAATGATGTGGGGCAATGCGCAACTTGGACGTATGACTACAGTTATCATGCGCACCTGCGAAGGTGACATGCGCATGATGCTTCTTCTTTGGGATGTGACATCAGGAAACAGATCACTGAAGATTGTTGAAATTCCAGTCAAAACCACTCCAAGAGCCCTGAACAATCCCGATTTTCCCGAAAGATAGAATCCCCGCGGCCGAAGGATAGCTCCTTATTCAAAATCACCGGCGTAGGCAATTACTCTTTCTTCTAATGATTCTTCAAGAAGTAGAGAAAGACAAAACAACCGATGGCCAATGGAGACAGGAAAAGACGAAAATGGGGATGCGTCGTCGCCTGCAAGGACGCGGACGGAAGCATCGTCTCCTGGTGCACTCAGAACCACGCTCTTCACATCCTTTCGCGTGTCTTCAACTAAAGCGGTTTAGAATAATGCTGTTCCCTTGATATGTATATCCTTCAAACAAAGAAGTTGAAATTATGACGACCACCGCGATACCGAAGTCGGTCTCGGATTTCATGCAGCACATCACGGACCTGTGCGGCACCGAACACGCCGCCTGGGCCGAGAACTTCAACGCATGCTTTGCCAACACCCTGACCACCACGGTCAAACGGCATGACGACGGCACCACATTCCTGCTCACCGGCGATATCCCGGCCATGTGGCTGCGTGATTCGACCGCCCAATTGCGCCCGTATCTGGCCCTTGCCGCCGAAGACGGCGACATTGCGAGCCTGATCGCCGGTCTGGTGCGGCAGCAGTTCCGCTACATCACCATCGACCCGTATGCGAACGCCTTCAACGAGGAGCCGAACGGCGCTTCCTGGGACAAGGATGATCAGTCCGACTTCTCCAGTCCCTGGCTTTGGGAGCGCAAGTACGAGGTGGACTCGCTGTGCTACCCCATTCAGCTGGCCTGGATGCTGTATGCGAACACCGGCAACACCGATCATTTCAATGACGAATTCATTGCCGGCGTCAAGAAGATTCTTGACGTCTTCGAGACCGAACAGCATCACGAGAACTCCCCGTATTTCTTCATCCGCGACACGGACATTCCCACCGAATCGTTGAGCAACGATGGCAAGGGGTTGCCGGTGGCGTACACTGGCATGACCTGGTCCGGCTTCCGCCCCAGCGACGACGCCTGCACCTACCACTATCTGGTGCCCTCGAACATGTTCGCCGCAGTGGTGATGGGCTATCTGGAACGCATCTTCGGCGGGGAGATTCTGCATGACGCCGATATCGCCGCACGCGCCGGCAAGCTGCGCCGCACCATCACCGAAGGCATCGAAGCCCACGCCAAGACGACGAACCGCAACGGAGAGACAATCTACGCGTTCGAAACCGACGGTCTGGGACACGTCAATATCATGGACGACAGCAATGTGCCCTCCTTGATGGCGGCCCCTTACTTGGGGTACTGCGCACCGGACGATCCGACCTATCTGGCAACCCGACGCACGCTGCTCAGCGACGAAAACCCGTACTATTACGAGGGCGAGCACCTCAAGGGCATCGGCTCGCCGCATACGCCGCCACGATATGTGTGGCCCATCGCGCTGTCCATCGAGGCGATGACCAGCGACAGCAAGGATTTCAAGGCGCATATTCTCGACCGTCTCGTGGCCACCGACGCCGGTACGCATCTCATGCACGAAGGCATCGACGTGGATGATCCAACCAAGTACACGCGCGAATGGTTCAGCTGGTCGAATATGATGTTCTGCGAACTGGTCATGGACTATTTCGACATTCACGTGAAGCACTAAGACGTGCCCGCCGCATGCTCATTGCGCACCCACCGCATGTTCTCATTAAGGAAAGGAACAATCATTATGACCAATAACCCACGTTATACGCTCGGCACCGAAGCCAACCGCATTTTCATGGCTTCCGAAACCTACGAGCTGCTGAAGTTCGGCAAAGGCTTTCCAGCGCCGAACGGCGGTTCCGGCTGGCTGAACGCCGACGGCACCCTCGACCCCTCACACGGCGTCGAAACGTGGATCACCAGCCGTATGGCCCATGTGTATTCGATTGGCGCCATGCTCGGATACCCGGGTGCGGGCGAGCTGGTCGACGCGGCGCTCAGGGGATTGACCGGCATTCTGCACGATGACGAGCACGGCGGCTGGTATCCGCAGGTGTTTGCCGACGGTTCCCATGCGCCGGGCAAGGTCTGCTATGCGCATGCCTTCGTGATTCTCGCCGCGTCCTCCGCCCTGCTGGCCGGGCGTCCGGGTGCCAAGGAACTGCTCGACGAGGCGCTCGCCACATATGACGAGCATTTCTGGGACGACGAGATCGGCCTGGCCGTCGACACCTGGGACACGGCATTCACCGCACTCGACCCCTATCGGGGCCTGAACGCCAACATGCATACCACCGAGGCGTTCCTGGCCGTGGCCGACGCCACCGGGAACAACACCTATCGCGTCCGCGCCGGCCGCATCATCGACCACGTCATCGAATGGGCGGCACACAACCGGTGGCGCATCCCCGAGCATTTCAAATCCGACTGGTCGTTGGACCTCGAATGCAACGCCGACAAGAAGGACGACCAGTTCAAACCGTATGGCGCCACGCCGGGCCATGGCATCGAATGGGCGCGCCTCATCGTGCAGTGGGCGCTGAGCTCCTTCGCCAACCGAGACGGCGCGCGGCCCTACATCGACGCCGCCGAGCACCTGTTTGCGCGGGCGGTGGACGATGCGTGGAACGCGGACGGCGCGGAGGGGCTCGTCTATACGACCGACTGGAACGGCACACCGGTGGTCACCGACCGCATGCATTGGACGGCCGCCGAATCGTTGAACACCGCCGCCACGCTGCACGCTGCCACCGGCGAGGCACGATACGCCAACTGGTACGCCACATTCGCCCGCTACGTCGACGAGCACGTCATCGACCACGAAGGCGGATCATGGTTCCACCAGCTTGACGGCGACAATCGCGTGATCGGCACGGTCTGGCCGGGCAAGTCCGACCTGTACCACGCCTTCCAGTCCACGTTGATTCCGTTCCTCGACCCGGCTGTGTCCATTGCGACGGCCGTGAAGAACGCGGCGTAAGGTGATACAATTCGTGATAACGAATAGGCAAGGTCCGACGGAAAACTCCCGTCGGACCTTGCCTATTCCCGTCTCATGCCGTTTCTATCCGCTCCACCAACAGGATGTAGCCGTAGACGAATCAGACACAGGAAAGTCTGGTACTGTCCCTGATCACGAGCTTGGGAGTCAGGATGCGGCGGTTGCCACTGACCGTCTCACCGTTGATGACCTTGATCAGCAGTTTGGCGACCTTCATTCCATACACGCTCGGGTCTCGGTGTACCGACGTGAGCGATGGATAGATCGATACGCACAAGAAACTGTCCTCGAAGCTAACGATAGCCGGAAGATTATGCGGATATCGCGGTGCGTCCGGATTCCTGGACGGCGTATTGAGCAACCACTCGGTAATGGCATGCAGACTGGCTGCGGCCAATGTCTCATTCTCGTAGATGAAAGCGGTGGGCGGATTGCTTCCACACAACATTGCAAGCGTCATTGCCGAGGCGATGTCTACGCTGAAGTTGGTGTATTCGACACGGATCGACTCAAGATCGCGGCGCTTTGCGAATTCACGGAACATTCGTTCGCGATCACGCGAATAGTCAAGGGTGCGGTCCCCCGATAGGTATGCGATACGCCGGTGTCCGCATGATACCAAATGTCGGAGAATCGTTTCCATGGCGCCTGAATCGTCAATCGACAGCGAGGGCACGATGTTCTCAGGATCCGGACCTCCCGCAAGCACAGCCGGCACACCAAGCCGAGCAAGCAGCGCGGGGCGCGGGTCGTCAGCACGCAGGTCAACGAGGATAACACCGTCAACACGCTTACGTCGAGCCCAATCCTCGTAGACCGACAACTCTTCCCTGACCGATGAGCAGGGCCGATACAACAGACCGTAACCTTTGAGACTCAGGGATTCATGCAAACCGGTCATGAAATGCAGCATGAAGCCTTCGTCCCGAAGACCGTTTGAGGAGCGTGCCGGGGCGAAGCCAACCGTCATGGTCTTCGATGAGCCGAGCGCCTGCGCCGCATACACCGGGCTCCAGCCAAGCTTCGACGCAGCCTCTTTGACGCGCCTTTTGGTCTCTTCGGAGACGCCGGGACGATCGTTGATCGCGAACGATACCGCGGTCTGCGAGATTCCCAGCTCGTCGGCGATGTCCTTGAGGCCCACCCGATGCGGTTTGGCGACCGGATGCGCGGCTCCTGACTCCAAGTGGAGGGGGTTTGTGTTCATCGTCGGCTCCGTGCTCGTCATCGGCGTACTCTCCCGTTTCGCGATATGTTGGTTCCCTGCAATGGGGAACCTCAAAAAACGGACTTCGATAGCACTCACCATTGCATGCATACTGCATGAATCAGTTTAGTATATGGCATGGCCCACATCGATACAGAACTTCTTTGCCCTCATTCACCACAAAGTGGAAATTCGCACGGCATGCATTCGATACGGGCCGAGATGCCGCCTCCGGGTAACACCGATATACCGGCTCACCCGGAAGCGATGTATTCGTCAGAACAAACAGCGGCTCCTAGAGGATCGCGCCGTCTGCGCCACGTACCTGCATCTCATAGATACGAGCCGCAGTGTCGCTGCCCTGCGTCGGCTTGTTAACCACCAACTTGACGTAACGGGCATTGACCGGGGCAAAGGCGTTGGACGTGGCACCTTCAGTGTTGCCCTTGACCAACGCGACCTGCGTGTATTCGGTTCCGTCCTCACTGACCTCGATCGCATATTCCTGCGTGTTCATGCTGGCATCCTCTCCACCGGCTTGAGCATGGGAAATATCGACTTGAGAGACGGTCTTGGGTGCGCCGAGATCGACAACAAGCTCATGCGGAGCCGGGCCGGTGACACACCACTTGGTCTTCACGTCGCCATCAACCGCGAACTCAGGCTTCTCGTTGCCGTTCGTGAACCCGTCGGCGCTGACCTGAGCGCCTTGAGAGAGCAACACAAGGTCCATGACATCCGCGGAGACGACAATCTGCCCCTTCAGCGTCGCAGTGGCCTCGCCGCTCTTGTTCTTCGCGGTGATCTCAACGTCATACACGCCCTCCTTGTCGTAGGTGACGGTGACGGACTTGCCAGTGGCATGCTCCTTGCTTGATCCGGGCAGAGACCAGGCGACCTCGGCAGTGTTCTTCGAGCTTGCGGAGGTGAACGTCACTTCGTCGCCCACATTCAGCAGTGTGCGCGAAGCCGTGGCACCGGCTTTCGGCTTGCTGTTGTCGGGCCAATCCATATCGGCCTTGGCGCTCGTGCCTTGCGTACCATAACGGTCTACCGGCACAATCTCGAACGTGGTGTTATTGGTCTCGCCTACACGTGTCAGTGCGTTTGCATAGAAGTTCTCGACGTTTGAGACGCCAAGGAACGAACGGCTCTTGTCCTCGTTGATCTGGTAGATCTCGTAGGCCGGAGCCTTGCCATCGGTCTTCCATGAAATGCGGGCACCGGCATACAGGGCGTCATCGTCGAACTCGCTGTCATCGACCTTGACTTCGGTGACCTTGCCGAGCTCGGTCTCCTCGGAGCCATCCTTGAGCGTGATGTTGCCCAGCAACAGCTCGTAGCCGGTCTTATCCTCGGAAGACTGGTAGGTGAAGTCGATGCCGGTGAGCGTCTTGTTCGACAACTTGGCGATGTCGTAGTCGATGACACCCCAATCGTTGCCGACCTTCTTCTTGCCATTGACGGTTTCGACCGAGCCATCCGCGAAGGTCAGCACGGCCTTAAGATCGGTATCGACATTGGCCTTGGCGGCAATCGACAGCGTCGGCTTTGCCCCTGTCTTGACGCTCGCCGAGTACAGCTTGACCATGGTCTTGCCATCCTTGGCGACCTTGCCCGAGAACTTCAGTGACGATCCGCCGTACCAGGCGTCGGCATCGCTGTAATCGGCCTTGGTCTTATTGCCGCCCTCATCGGCGACTATCCAACGATAGGTCGGCTGGATATCGCTGACGGAACGGTTGTTCCAATCCATCTTGGAAATCTGCTTGCCTTCACGGAAGAAGCTGTAGCCCGAACCGTTATTGAAGTTGGTCACAAACGGCAGCGAGGTGACAGCCGACTGCTCGGCCACGTAATTGGATACGCCGGTCCACTTCTCATCGTCCTCATACGGAGTGCTCACCGATGGATTACCCTCATCGTTAACCCATAGACGACTCTCGTTTTTGCGGAATGTGGTCGGATTGCCGGCGGACCAATATGCCCAGCTCGGGCAGTACAGGCCGAGAGAGGTATGCGTCTTGCCATCCTTGCCGGCGAACAGGTTCCATTTGACCGGGGTGTCATAGCCGTCGGCCTGCACATCGATACCGGCGTACAGAGAATACGGGTCGATGCCGAGTTCTTTGGCTTTGGTTGCGGAGGCGGCAAGCAGGTCGTCGCCGGCCAGTTTGTCCTCGGTCCACCAGAAGTTCAGAAACATCTCATCGGCTATCGGATGATCGCCATCCGTCATGTACATCGAGTTTTCATCGGTAAGGGCATTCTGCCAATCGATTGAGCCGTCCTTGGTCATCGAGTCGTAATACACGACACGCAGGTCGGGGGCCTGCTTCTTGAGGTAGGCGATGAACGCCTGCATCTTCGTCGCGTAGTCGGCTCCCAGCGAGGTTTCATTCTCACCCTCTGTCTCCTGGTTGATGAACCAGCCATCGAAACCGTACGTGGTGGCGACCTCAATGAGCTTGTCCGCCACGGGGAACGAGCCATCGGACTTTTGGGCAAGCGTCTGGTCCAGCCATTCGACCTTGCCTCCTGATACGTTCTGAGGGAAGAAGACTGTGCCCAGCACCGGCACGCCGTTGGTATGGCCCATGTCAGTCACATCGGGGCTCGGCGGCACGATGATGCCTTCGCCCGAAGAGCCGCCCCAGTACACAAGCTCGTCAACGTACTGCCAATACGAGAACGTGTTCGCGTTCGCGGTGTTCAGGCCATGCGGGGCGTTGCCGCTTGTCGAGGAGTTCATGATCGATATGGCCATCACCTTGGTATCGGTGTTCTGCGTGTCATTGACTGGTTTGAGGTCGGCCTTGTCCACACGCTTGGCCAACGGCACAGTGCTCACATTGTATGCTAGATCCGGGTCTTTGTCCGCATTCCACTTCAGCAGATCTTCCGGGAACCAGTAGGACGCCTCGGGCCGATTGCCCAGCACAAGCTCCTCATTCTCGTTCTCCGGTGTGATCGTGTACTTGGTCGCGGAGGTGCCTCCCGAGCATGCCGCCAGCGACATCGCAAGCATCGCGGCAAGAGAGGCCGCCAGCACCCGGCGCCACGTCATTGTCTTGTTCATCGGTTTCCTTTCCTGTTCTCCCCGCCGCATTCTTGCGTCGGGACATATCTGTATGGGCTTGGGGCCCGCGCGCCTGTTCAGTCGCGCAGCAACACCTCTGACAACGCCTCGATGACGCCTTGCGGCATATGCGAGGAAAACCACCGCGGCTCCCCGTAGTCGCCCGGCGGCATTTCCAGCGTGTGCAGGGTGGCGAGCGCGCGTATGCCCTCGCGCTGAACGGATTGCCAGGCCCGTTCCTTGGTGAAATAGTGCATCTTGGCGTCGGCGAGTATGTCGAAGGCGTCTCGCTCGACCGGCGACGGCGCAATCGAAAGTCCTCCAGCCACGTGAATCGTCAGGTCGCCGTCCACATTCAGAGCGCCGACCTCGACGCTTAGGCTTAACGTATCCGGGTCATAGTCGACTGTGCCGTTGATTGGCCGACCGCCATGGCGTATAGAGACCGATGCCGGCAAATCGCCGTCCGGCTGTTCCACACCTCGCAATATGAGGCGCCATGCGCGTGAGCTCGGCACCAGCGAACTGTCGCCGTCAAGCGCATGTACGGTGAACATGCCGCGCACCCAATCAAACGTAAGACGGGTCGAAGCCCATTCTCCGCCGACCGACTCGCCGTCATCCTCCCATAGCGTGAACGTGCCATCCGCGCCCGGAAATACCAGTACATCGAATGCCGACGGGTTGGAAACATCGTTGAGTGGAGCGCCGTCGAGACGTTGCATCGGTATGATGCCTCCGGCTTTGGCGAATACCGGGATACGGTCGAGAGTACGCCATACACCGAGCGTGCGGCCCTCCGGATTGTCGGCTACGTAACGTCTTCCGTCGAAGAAGTCGAACCATTGGCCGACTGGCAGCCAGACCTCTGCTTTGGCACGGCCTGCGGCCTGATCGGCCGGTTCGAGCACTGGCGAAACGATCAGCTCGGTGCCGAACTCAAATTCCGTGGGCACGGTGCCGCCCCCGTGGTTCCAGTACATTGGCTCAACCAACGGCAGCCCGTCATAAGCCGCACGACGGTTCATCGTATGCAGGTACGGGATGAGTCTATGGCGCAAACGAAGTGCGGCTATCATCGCCTCGCGAGCCGGGGAGTGGAAGTTCCATGGCTCCTTGCCGTTGAATGGGGAGTCGGTCGAGTGCAGACGGTTGATCGGGCTGAACGTGCCGAGCTGGTACCATCGGGTCTCCAGCTCCTCGTCCCGGTAGCCGAACATATGCCCGCCTATGTCATGGCTCCACCATCCGTAGCCGATGTTCGAAGCCATCGTCGTAAAGTACGGCTGGAATTTCAATGATTCCCACGATACGACCGTATCTCCGGAGAATCCGACCGGATAACGATGGGAGCCGTAACCGGCATAGCGCGAGAACGTGATAGGCCGCCGACCTCGCGAGGCCGAGTCCAGGAAGTGCAGGTGGTTGAGCATCCACAACGGGTCAAGTCCCGGCTGGCGAGTCACGCTGCCTTGTTGCCAGTCGATCCACCAGAAATCAACGCCCTGAGATTCCATCGGGTGGATGATTTGATCGAAGTAAGCGGACATGAACACCGGCGAGGACGCATCGAACTCAATCGAGCTGCCGGACTTGGAATCAACGCCCACTGCCCGAGCCATGCGATCGTAGCAGTCCTCGAACGCACGTATGCCGTCTCGCGGATGCAGGTTAAGCGTGGTTTTGAGACCCCGCTCATGCAGCCATCCCAGAAAACGTTCCGGGTCGGGGAACAGGGTGCGGTTCCAGGTGAATCCGGTCCACCCTGAGCCATAGCACGGATCGGGATCGGTCACATGCCAGTCCATGTCAAGCACCGCGACGGTGAAAGGGATGCCCTCTGTTTCAAAACGTTCTATCAGCGTACGATATTCGGTTTCGCTGTAACGATGATAGCGACTCCACCAGTTGCCCAACGCCCAGCGAGGCAATAGAGGGACCGGTCCGGTGAGCTGGTAATAGTCATGCAGTGCATCGTGGATACGCCGCGCGTATCCGAAAAAATACAGATCGGTGGAGGAGGCCGGCTTACGGGCCACCCATGAGCCAAATGGATTGGGGCTGCCATTGACTTCAGATGCTTCGACTACCAGATTGTCGTCTGAATCGTCAAGAATCATCCAACCGTCACCCGACAGCAGGCCGGGTTCGAGTTCGATCGGACCGTCAATCTGGTCGAGGGTTCGCACAGTGCCGCCCAGATTGGCATTCTGAGCGTCGCCGTAACGCCAAGTGTTGTGTTGTGACAGCGAATCCTTGACACTTACCGCCAAGCCCTCGGCAGTGAACGGGTCTCCATCATAAACGATACGTAACCGTTCGGTCTCAATATCGAGCCAGCCATCGGCATCACGGCGAACAGTGTATGCCGCAGGCTCTCCGAAATCACGGTTGACGACGCTTTGCGTTCGTTCGTCGACGAAGACGCCGGCATCCGACCATTCGAAACGCACCAAAGAGTCCGTCAGAATCGAAATACGCCACCGATCCCCCCGAATGATGGCTTCAGGGCGGGCCGCCGGATCACTATTCGGCGGCTGACCGGTGAACAGCGTCGCATCTACCATACGTCGTCTCCCCCATTGGATGCGCGATGTGTGTGAACAATGGCGCACCGATACCGGTACGTACCGGTGCGCCGGATGCGCAAATGTAATGAGTGCCAACATCTTGCAAGGAATAGCATCGTCTGTTATAGAAAGGCCGGCCGCCAAGTTCAAGCCGAGGAGAGCCGGCCCCTTCGAAGAGGAACTTCGAACAATTATTCGGTTATTTCGATGTCTGGATGTCCGGACAATGACGAACGGTTTGTACTACATCGTATGACCGTTCGTCAATGCGTCATCATTCGCCTTTATGCTCGAAAGCTGGATCGGACACCGCATTGTAGGCATGGCCCGCCACGAGTTCGACGCGCTCAAGGCGGACGATGCCCCGATTGGCGAGCTTGGCCGGATTGCCAGCATCAAGCGAGGTGATAACGCATGGCCTTTCACCCTGACGATTCAAGTTCGCCCATGCCTCGAAGAGCGAGCCGCCCGGAGCTTGAGCAGCTCGCATGAGCGGGTCGCCCTGTTCATCCACAGGGATGACAATCGCTGTCGTGCGTGGCGGTGCAACCGTATCCCGGTGGGTGGCGATTGCGTCTCGGAACGCCTTGCCAACGTCGGTGAGAGTCCCGTCCACATCGAACAGGCCAAGCTGGTGCTCGAAGAACGGGAAATCCGAGAATGCCGAGGGGATGCGGTGAGAGCACCACCACGTGACGCCGAACACATCAGGACAGTCAGCAATCGCATCAATCGAGCGCCGGCAGAACTCCGGAGCATCGGCGGAATCGATCACATTGCCAGGTGCTCCGATTTCCTGTACCCACACCGGGCGATGCGGATCAGCAGCGAATGCCTTGGATAGTTCAACGAGCCAGGCCGCGTGTCCCAGGCTTTCGCATGACATCGGACCGTAATGCTGTCCGGTACCGTTGAATACCCAGGAGTGCACGGTGGTCACGTCGCCCTTGCATGAAGCATATCTAGGCAGGAAGGCATGGCCATCGGCGTACCAGATTGCGTCGTTTTCGCTATGCGCGATTAGACGGCCATCGCGCCGGCATCGCTTGGCAACCAATCCGATAAGCGTATCCAGCCATTCACCAATCTGCTCGGCATTGGCCGGCATGCGTCTGGGATGTGTGGCATCAGTGAACTGGTTGCACTCGTTGCCCAACGTAAGGCCCGCAAAGGCCTTCATGTCAGACAACGTACCGTAAATCGCCTCAGTCAACGCACTCTGGGCTTCTATCGCCGACTGATCGGTGAACATGCTGCCTTCATGCCAGGAGACCAGCCAGGAAGGCACGAAATCGAAACTCGACAAGTGCCCCTGAATCACATCCACATAGACATCGAGACCGGCTTCTCCACCGAGTTCGACCATACGGCGAACATCTGCCAATGCCTTGGGATTAATCCAAGTTCGATTAGGCTGCAGCAGCGTCCACAGGGGAAATATACGCACATGATCCGCACCCAGCTCGGCTATCTGCGCCAAATCCCGGCGTATGACTTCCCATTTGGGATTGAGCCAGGTGTAGAACCATTCGCCCGAAGGCGTGTAGTTGACTCCGAATTTCATGGTGAACCTTTGATTATTCCTTGACCGATCCAGCTTCCAGGCCATTGAAGATATAACGTTGGAAGACAAGGAAGAAGATCATGATCGGGACGAGGGCGATTATGGTGCCGGCTGCGACCACACGCGGATCGGACACGAAGGTGCCCTGCAGACGGCTCATGCCGAGTGTAAGCGTGTAGTGCGAGTCATCAGTCAGCACGATTAACGGCCACAGGAAGTCGTTCCACGATCCCATGAAGGAGAAGATGCCGACCAACGCCATGGTTCCCTTGACCTGAGGTACGCATACGCGCCAGAACCGTTGCCAGACATTGGCTCCATCGACCTCTGCGGCTTCGATCATCTCGCGAGGTATGGCCTTGAACGCATTCATGAACAGAAGAATGTTCATGGAGCTGACCAATCCAGGCAAGGCAACGCCGATCAGGTTGTTCTGCAGCTGAAGGTTGCGGATAATCAGGAACTGCGAGATGAGGATCGTCTCACCGGGAACCAGCATCGATAGGAACAGCAGGCCTACGACCAGCCCCTTGCCTTTGAACTTGAGCAGGGCGATCGAGTAGCCGGCGAAGCATCCTGAGATGATGTTGCCACCGATGTTCAATGCCGCCACGATCAACGTGTTGCACACGTAGAAGAGCAACGGCAGACGATTGAACACATCGACGAAGTTCTGGATTGTCGGGTCAACGGGGATGAGGTAGGGCGCGGCGTACATGTCGTCCTTGGGACCTTTGAACGCCAGTGAGATCTGCCACAGCAGAGGTGCCGCCAGGAAGAGCAGCAGAGCGATCAGCACGATGATGCGAACGACCTTGCCCGGAGTGACATGATTATATTTGTTTTCCATGACTGCGTGTGTGCCTGCCATCAGTCTTCGCTCCTGCTCTGAATGAACCATTCGATGCCGATGATGCAACCGAGCACCACGAACATCACCATGCCGAGGGCACCGGAGTAGCCGGTTCGGGCGTTGATGCCGGTACCTTCCTGCTTGATGAGCATGGTCATCGTCAGATCGGCGCCACCGACGCCGCCGGAACCTCCGGAGAGCATGTAGATCTCGCCGAAGACTCGGAAAGCGGACATCGAGCTGAGCAGCATGACTAGGATCATCGTCATTCTGCATCCGGGCAATGTGACGTGCAGGAACTGGCGGATGCCACCGCACCCGTCAATCGAAGCCGCCTCATATAATGTGCTGTCTATATTGGCAATGTTAGCCAAATAGATAAGCATGTAATAGCCCAGACCACTCCAGATCGTGACGGCCATGGCACTGAAAAGCAGCAGCCAGCGATCGGTCAAGAACGGAATTGGCGTGGTGATCCATTTGAGTGCCTTGAACGTGCCGTTGAGCAGACCATCCTTATCGAGGATATTGGTCCACAGCAAGCCGACGACGACGCTGGACATGATGACCGGTGTGTAGAAGGCGGTGCGGAAGAAGTTCATGATGCGGGTCTTCTCGGCCACCAGGGAGGCCAGCATAAGAGGCAGAATCACCATGAACGGGACGATGCACACCACATACAGCGACGAGTTGAAGAACGCCGTCTGGAAGCGGCGGTCGGTGAACATGTCGATGTAGTTTTCAAGGCCGACGAACGTACCGGGCTTGAGCAGGGTGGAATCGGTGAAGGAGAGCCTGATCGTATTGAAGAACGGGAACAGGGAGAAAGTGCAGATCCATAGGATCGGAGGCAGCACGAACAGCCAAGGAACAATGCGTCCGCTACTGTTCGGTCCCAGCCCCGCCTGGCGTGAGGCCTTGGCCGCGCGCTTCCTTGATTTCGCTTCGCTTGCCATAATTAGAGCCGTTCGTTGCAGTACTTGACGGTGGCGTCAAGCGCTTCCTTGGCCGTGATCTTGCCTTGCAGCGCTTGAGCGATTTCCTCACGCAGCATGGTGGAGCAGGCGGAGGTGAACTGGGCCGGGCCCCAAATCTCACCGTTGCGAATCTGATCGGCGGACATACGCATGGCTTCGGCGTCCATGGTATCGTCGGACGGGTTGAAGAATTTGTCGTCAATGGTACCCTTCGAAGACGGGAACACGTTCGCCTTCTTGTCGAATGCCAGCTGGTTGTCTGAGTTGGTCACGAATCGGGCGAACTTGATAGCCTCCTCCTGGTGCTTGCTTGTGGCATTGACCGTAAGCATCTCCATGAACATGTTCGGCTTGGTGTTGGCGATGAAATCGGTGATCGCCAGATTCTCGAACACCTTCGGGGCGTTCTTGCGAATATCGTCCACACTGTAGGCGTTGCCGTTCATAAACGCCTGGGTTCCACCGTTGAAGCTCTTGGACTCACCCGAGGTGGAGCTGTTGAGCATGTCATCGGTGAAGGCGCCGGCGTTGTACATGTCGATGTAGTGCTGGACGAATTCTACGCCTTTCGCGTTGTTGAACGTGAACTCGGTGTGGTCTTTGTTCATCAGTTCCACGCCATACATGCCGAAGTCCTGGATGGATGGGATGCCGGAGGTCAGTGCATACTTGCCACCGCAGTTGGAGCCGAAGGTGTCGGCCATCGCGAAGATGTCGTCCTGCTTGGTCGGCGGGTCGTTCGGATCCACGGTGATGCCGCACTCCTCAAGCACCGCTTTGTTATAGAAGGTGGGGCCGGAGTTGAGGTACCAGGGGAACCCGTAGGTGCCTTCCTCAAGGTCGGTTCCCTTGAGTGTGGCGGCGTCCCAGGCGGCTGGGAGGAAGTCATCTTCGGCTTCCGGCACGGCATCGGCGAGATTGAGCAGGATGCCCGCACTGGCCAGCGTATATGCCGGTTCAGGGCCCATATCGACCACGTCCGGCAGTTCTCCCGCAGCGGCGTCGGTGGACAGTTTGTCCTCGTAGTTGTCGGCTGGCTGGTCGACCCACTTGATCGTGATACCGGGGTTCTCCTTCTCGAACTGGTCGATCAGTCCCTCGAAGTAGTCGGTGAACTTCTCGTTCTTCAGATTCCATGTCTGGAACTTCAGTTCGGCGGTGCCGTCGCCCGAGCTGGATCCGCAAGCGGCGAGTCCGCCCACAAGGGCAATGGCAGAGCCCAATGCGACCGCCTTCTTGAATGTGCCTTTCATGGTGTTTTCTCCTTTGATATATTTGGTTTGTTCTTCGAAACGTATGGTGGGAACGCGGTCATTGCCGACCGGTTCATGTTGAGCGCTCACGGGGAGGCTGAATTCCGTTGGCGAACGCATCGATTCGACTGCTATGTCGATTGACGGTTGGAGGCAAGGACCATGCCCGGGTTCAGGACCCGGGCCGAATCCGTATCAGGCGCGGCTTAGGCGCAATGTGGTCAGTTGGAAGGGGTTGAGCGCCAGTTCGGCGCCTTCGGCCTGCTGCTTGCCGCCGATAAGTCCGGCAGGTTCATCCGGGTAGGATTCATCCTGTTCGAGCGTGTTCGTCTCACGCACCGTCCAGCCGTCCAGCGTACCGCCGACATGCAGCATTGCCTTGGCTTTCGCCCCGGCGGCCTCATAGAGTCGGGCCACGATGTCGCCCGAACCATCATCGGCGAGCTTGATCCAGTCGATGACCGGCGTGCCCTCTATGGGTTCCAGCGTGATCGGCGCGGCGATGTCGGGCATGTTCTCAATCGTCGGAGCATTGATCTCGCCAGCGGCGGCGACCAGTGGCGCGACCGAAGCGCATGGCAGTACGGTCCAGTCGAACTCGTGGTGGCCGATGTCGGTGCGTGGATCCGGTGCCGTCGGAGCCGCGACCAACGACATGCGCACCATCGTGCCGGCGAGGGCATCATCCCGATCACGTAGCGAGCTGACGTCGGAGCCATAGGTCGAGCCGTTGGCCACGCCAATGCCGTATGAGGAATCGTGTATGCGAACGAAGCGATGTGAACAGCTTTCGAACATCGCCTCTTCGCCTTCGGTGTTCTTGACGATCGGGCGTTCGATGAGGCCATACTGGCATTCATACTGGGCACGGCTGGCGCTCAGTGCCATGGGGATGTCTACCTTGAGCAGCTTCTCGGGCACATTCCATTCGACATCTGCATGGAAATCAAGCTGGCTTTTGCCCGGGCGCAACGTGATTGTGGTGGAAATCTCGTCGTCGCGGTAACTGTTCTTGGTGACGATCACGGCGGACCCGTCTGCGGTGGTCTCGATCGAGACGATATGTCCGTCAGCCAATGCGGTGGCGCACAGGAAGGCATCGCGTTCGACATCCCAGGCATCGAATACGCCAGGCTCGTCCTTGAGAATCTCGTAACGGCCCATTACGTGATCCTTGGCGACCATTTCGCGTCCGGACTTCAGGTCGATCATCGAGTCGACGGTGCCATCGGCGGCAACGTGGACACACAGCAGCCCGTTATCCAGCGTAGCCGAGCCGTCTTCGCGACGATTCACCTCGACTGGTTCGCCACAGGAGACCAGCGATGCCGGACGCCACGGATCGACATCGGCGAATTGGCTGATCCGGGCTTTGGCGATACGGGCCACGTCCGGGTTGGCGACGGCGATTGCCGCGATCGCGTCACGGGCGATATCCGAGAGCGCCTTAAGATCGCGGGCATATTCTTCTCGGGCCACGCGATGAGCCCATTCAATGGCCGAGCCGGGGAGGATGTCATGGAACTGGCTGAGCAGCAATGTCTTCCAGATGCGATCAATCCGCTCAGTCGGGTACACATAGTCGGCAGATTCGAGCGAAGCCACGGCACCGAGATATTCAACCGTGCGCAACATCGATTCTTCCTTGCGACATCCGCGTTTCATCTCCTGCTGAGAGGTCAACGTCTTGCGATGCAGCTCGAAATAGAATTCGCCTTTCCATCGGGGCATTTCCGAGCCGGCCTCGGCCTTCATCTCGGTTTCAGCTTTGGAGAAGAAGTCGTCCGGAGTGCCGTATTCGACTTTTGGCATACCTTCAAAACTTTCAAAGCGGTGCTCGCGCATCGTCATTTCACGGATGGGCCCGCCGCCGCCATCGCCATAGCCGAATAACAAGATACCTCGGTCGGAGAGGTCCTTGTCCTTGTAGTTGCTCTGCACGTAGGCCATGTCGTGCGCGGACATGTCGGAATCGTATTTGTCGGCGGGTGGGAAGTGGGTGAAGATCTGTGACCCGTCGACGCCCTCCCACATGAAGGAGTGATGCGGCAGGCGTGTGGTGTCGTTCCAGCACAGCTTCTGGGTGAGGAACCACGAGTAGCCGGAGCGCTTGGCGATTTGCGGCCATGCGCCGGTATAGCCGAAGCTGTCCGGCAGCCAGATGCCGTTCGGCACGACGCCGAGCTTCTCCTTGAAGTATCGTTTGCCGTAACTGATCTGACGAATCAGCGATTCGCCGCACGGCATGGTGCCGTCGGATTCGACCCACATGCCGCCGACCGGGATGAACCGGCCTTCCGCGATGCGGGCCTTGACGCGTTCGAACAGGTCGGGGTGGCGTTCCTCGAGCCATGCGAAATGCTGGGCGGCGCTCATCACGTAAGTGAAGTCCGGGTCGATATCCATCAGCGCGAGCGCATTGGATACGGTGCGCCCGACCTTGCGCTCGGTTTCGCGCACCGGCCACAGCCATGCGGAGTCGATATGCGAGTGACCCATTGCGGTCAGGGTCATGGCCGAGGCATTGGCGGGGTTGTGCATCACCTTGTCGAGCGCCTTTCGAGCCAAGGCGAGCGTGTTGTAGTCTTTCTCGTCCCACAGGTTGATGGATCGCTGCATGGCCTTGGCGAGCTTCCAATAGCGCGGGTCAGCGTCGTTCATGTTTTCGAGAGATCCGGTGACGACGTCAAGGTCGGCCCAGTAGTCGAACATGTCCTGATCCAGAGCGGCGATATCGATGGAACTGAACTCATAGCGTTCGTCTGCTTTGCCGGTGGGCTTGGTGCCCAGCTCGGTAACGGTAAACGACGGGACATTAGGGTTGTAAGCGCCTTCGACATAAACCACGAAAGAGCCGTCAGGATTGACCACACGATCCTTGACACCGTCAGCGGAGACAAGCGGCATCCAGTGATTGCGCGGGTGCAGTGCCTTGATGACGGTGCCATCGGCACGGTATGCCATGGCCTCAATGTGACCGCCGACGGGCCATTCGAGCCAACCAAGGTTGAACACCAGCTCGATGGCTCGCCCCTCGGGCAGGGTTTCGGGCAACTGTCCCTCGACACGCATCCAGGTCGTGCCCCATGAGGTTCCCCAGGGTTCGCCTACAGCGAGCGGCTGAAAATTGACCTGCCCGGACACTGCGCGCGTGATGAACGCAGCGGGCATCTCCGGTTCTCCCGGGTTCTTGACCGCGCCGACCGTGCACTGTGCAAGCACCTGATGGATATGCGGCCAAACACGCTCCCGCATAACGCGCTTGCAACGATCAATCTCGCGATTGACTTTGAGCAGCATAGCTCTCCTTTTGTCGTGTACTTTTCGCTGAGACTAAAGCGACTTAGCTGACCACCATGGTCATTCGCCGGTTACTAAAGCGATTTAGTTAGAGAATAACATGATGTGTGCACGAACGCAACATCACCGTGTCGCATATCGTTACCCCGTCTCCCATCCCCGCCATAACGCGCAATCGCGCGCGACCATGCAGCATCTCGGAGGAATCCGATTCCCGCATGATCGAGCGCGATTGCAATATCGGGGTTAAGACCATCTGTCCCTATCGCCGAATACGCAATGTGACGATCTGGAACGGCGTGAACGAGACGGATGCACCCTCAGCGGGCACCGGCCCTCCGGCGACCAGTGCACGGGGCAGATCATCGGCCAGCACCGGCTCCTCCATGAGATTCACCTCCTCCACCGTGCATCCTGCGAACGTATCATCAAGGCGCAGCGTTGCCTTGGCGTCGCCCCCGGCGGCCTCATATAGACGCACTATAAGATCGCCGGAACCATCGTCGGCCAGCTTTACCCAATCCAGTACCGGCGTGCCGGCAACATCGGTGAGCGTAGCCAGCGGTCTCACGGCCGGCAGCTCATCCATAATCGGCGCGTTGAGACGAGATGCTTCGGCCAGCACCGATTCCATACCGGCACCGGCAACCAACGACCAGGCGAAGAAATGCTCTCCCTGGTCGGTGCGTGGATCGGGGTACAGCGGTGCGGACAGGAGCGACAGTCGCACCATGGTGCCGCGGCCGGCGCCGTGCGCCGCGGCGGCGTGGATCGGACTGACGTCGGATCCGTACGTGGAGGCGTTGACCACAGCGGCGGCATAGCCGGCGTCGGCGATACGTACGAAGCGGTGTGTGCAGCTTTCGAATTTGGCATCATCGCTGCGCGTGTTCTTGTTGATCGGACGTTCGACCAACCCGTACTGGCATTCGTACTGCGCGTTCACCGCCTGCACCGTGACCGGCATATCCACCTTGAGGAACTTCTCCACGGCATGCCAATCCACGTCAGCGGTAAAGTCAAGACTGACGGACCCCGGGCGCAACGTGATGACGGTATGGATCTCAACACCGCGCGCACGGGTGACGACGTGAATCGCAGCCGAGCCGTCGGGCATATCTTCCACATGCTCGACCATGGCGTCGGTGAGCGTATCGGCGGCGAGGAACGCATCACGCTGGATATCCCATGCATCCCAATGGAATGGCTCATCCTTCAACAGCTCATAGCGCCCCATGCGGACACCGGATGGCACAAGTTCACGACGCAAAGCGAGATCGATCAGGGATGAGACGGTGCCATCCGCCTCAATACGCACACGAAGACGTCCGTTGTCAAGTATGATGGCGTTTCCGTCACGCTCGACGGAAACCGGAATGACAGACTCTTCCACAACCGTTCCACCACCGTCACGCACAGCCCATGAATACTGCGGATTGCTTGCATATGGCGCAATCACGGCATGCTTCACCGTCGCTATGCCTGGATCGGCCTCTTTAACGGCCTGGCCGGCAGCCGCAGCGATGTCACGCAGACGTGCGATGTCACGCGCGTATTCCTCGCGTGCCTGACGGTGCACCCATGCGATGGCGGAACCGGGCAGAATGTCGTGGAACTGGTTGAGCAGCAGGGTCTTCCAGATACGGTCCAGTTCCTCACGAGGATAGACGTAACCTGGGTTCTTGATACTGGCCACGGCGCACAGGTATTCGACGACACGCAGCATTGACTCCTCTTGGCGGCAACCACGCTTCATATCCTGCTGTGCGGTGAGTGTGCCTCGATGCAGTTCCAAATACAGCTCGCCATGGAAGACCGGTGTCTCGCCGCGGGCATCGTCCACGATATCCTTGCGCACGCGGTCGAACAGCTGATCAGGAGTACCGAAATCGATTTTCGGCGCACCGGCGAGATCATGGTCGCGGCGGATGCGCGCGGTCATCTCACGCGTGGGACCGCCGCCGCCATCGCCGAAACCGTAGAGCAGGATTGCGTTGCGGGAAAGATCCTTGTCCAGGAAATTGCGCTGCGAATACATGAGCTCGTGCATGCTCATCGACGAGCAGTAGGTGTCAGAGGGTGGGAAGTGCGTGAGGATACGCGTACCATCGATGCCCTCCCACATGAAGGAGTGGTGCGGGAACTTGGTGGTGTCGTTCCACGAGATCTTCTGCGTGAGGAACCAGTCGAATCCTGCACGGCGGGCGATCTGCGGCCAGGAGCCGGTGTAGCCGAAACTGTCCGGTAGCCAGATGCCACGCGGCGTGACGCCGAGATGCTCCTTGAAATATCGGCGGCCGAACGTGATCTGCCGCACCAATGATTCGCCGGAAGGAATCATGTTGTCAGATTCCACCCACATGCCGCCGACCGGGATGAACCGGCCTTCTTCGATGCGCCGCTTCATTCGTGCGAACAGGTCGGGATGTTCTTCTTCCAGCCATGCGTACTGTTGGGCGGAACTCATCGCATACGTGAAGTCCGGGTCTTCGTCCATCAAAGCCAGCACGTTGGATACGGTACGGGCCACTTTGCGGCGTGTCTCGCGCACCGGCCATAGCCATGCGGAGTCGATATGCGCGTGGCCGATGGCAATGTGGTTGATTGCGCTGGATGCAGCCGGTTCGGCGAGCACGCCGGCGAGCGCCGCACGGGCTGCCGGCACGGTTTCCAAGTCGCGTTCATCGTAGATGTTCAAGGAGCGTTGCAGCGCTTTGGCGAGCTGCCAGTAGCGCGGGTCGTCGTCTTTGAGTTCGCGAATCAGGGAAGATACGGTTTCCAAGTCCATGTCATAGGCGAACACGTCTTCGTTGAAGATGGTGATATCCATGCGACTCAGTGTGTATGGGAAGTCACAGGTGCCGGTGGCCTCTTCGCCGAGTTCGGTGGGTGAGAACGGGGTGGGGCCTTCGACGAATGGGTTGGCGGCGGCTTCGATATAGACGGTGAAGTCGCCATGTTCATCGAGTTCTACAGTGCTGCTGCCGTCCGCGTAGACGAGTGGAATCCAGTGGTTGCGTGGGTTCGCGGATTTGATGGCGGTGCCGTCGGCACGATAGACAAGTCCCTCGGATTGGAATCCGGGACCGCGGTGATCGAGCCAGCCGAGGTCTACCATGAGTTCGACTTTTCGTCCTTTGACCGCCGCCATGTCGATGTGGCCGTTCACCTCGAACCATGTGGTGCCCCATGTGGTGCCCCAGACGCCGGGAACGCGGAAAGGTTCGAAGGGCACTTGGCCGTTGCGCACTTTGGCTAGAAATTCGCTGGAGGGCACCGGTTCGCCGGGATTGTGGAACGAACGCAAGGTGCATGCGGCGAGTGTGGTGTGGATATGCGGTTTGACGCGCTGCTGCATGACGCGGTCGCAGCGCTCCAACTGCTGATTGGGTAGAAGAAACATGGAGAGTTCTCCTTTGCTGTGTCTGGTGGGAATGATGGGAATTCAGCGCGTGATGCGCAGGGTGGCGAGCTGGAACGGGCCAAAGTGCAGCGTGGCACCTTCGGCGTTCTGTCTACCGTCTTGCAGCGCGACTGGAAGGTCGGCGGCCAGATCGTCGCCTTCCAGCACATTGGTCTCATGCACCGAAGCGCCTGCGAGCGCCGGGCAGACGTGCAGCATGGCATCGGCCTGGCCGCCGGCCGCCTCATAGGCACGTACGATCAGGTCGCCGGAACCATCATCGGCCAGCTTCATCCAGTCCAGCACCACGGTACCATTGACGGACTCGATCGAGGCGAGCGGCGTGATATCGGGCACATCATGGAGTACCGGTGCGTTGAGCACACCGGCGGCGTCAAGCGCACGGTCCACCGTGGCGTCGGCCACCACGGACCAGTCGAACTCGTGCGAGCCGATATCGGTGCGCGGGTCGGGGAAGGTCGGCGCGGAGAGCAATGACAGTCGGAACATAGTGCCCGAGTCACGACCTTCGGCGGCGTTCCCGGCGATCGGTGAGGCATCGGACCCGTATACCGATCCGTTGATGACGGCTGCGGCGTAACCGGCATCACCGATAATGGCGAAACGGTTCGTGCTGCTCTCATACTTGGCTTCGTCGGATGCGGTGTTTTTGACAATTGGGCGGCGGATCAGACCATACTGGCAGTCGTAGGTCGCCTGATCGGCCACGATACCCAGAGGCAGATCGACTTTGAGGAAGCGTTCACGTTCGTGCCAGTCAATGTCGGCGTGGAAGTCGAGCGTGTGCGAGCCGGGGCGTAGCGTGATGGTGGTGGTGATGACGGTGTCATCGTCGGCGGTATGCACGCGGACTCGTGCCGCACCGTTTTCGGTATCGACCGATTCGATTGATCCGGTCATGGCATTCGCCATGAGCAGGGATTCGCGTTCGATCTCCCACGCATCCCAAACGGCGGGTTCGTCCTTCAACAGTTCGTATTGGCCCAATCGGGTGCCGGCCGGGACCAGTTCACGGCCATGCTCCTCGTCAAGCAGTGACGAGATTGTACCGTCGGCCTCGATGGTGACGGACAGTACGCCGTTGGCCAGAAGTACACGGCCGTTGTCCAGCGTCTGAGTCAGCACGGAAAGCGCGTCGGTCGGTTCGTGGATGCGGTTGGCACGCCAAGACGCGCCGTCATTGCGGAACTGGCTGATGCGGGCTTCGGCGAGCAAGTCGGCCTGCGGGTTGGCCTTGCGCAGCACGGCGCACATGTCTTGGGCGATTTCAGCGAGACGCTTCAGGTCACGGCGATAGTCCTCGCGGGCTTCGCGGTGCACCCATGCGATGGACGACCCCGGCAGCACGTCATGGAACTGGTTAAGCATCAGGGTCTTCCAGATACGGTCCAGTTCTTCGCGCGGATAGTCATAGTTCGGGTCGGCCAACGTGGCGGCCGCGCCCAGGTATTCGACCGTGCGCAACAGCGATTCCTCTTGGCGGCAGCCGCGTTTCATGTCCTGTTGCGAGGTCAAGGTGCCACGGTGCAGTTCGAGGTACAGCTCGCCCTTCCAGACGGGCATTTCCGGGCCGGCGTTCTCTGCAAGCTGCTGATGCGCCTTGTCGAAGAAGTCGTTCGGCTCTTCGATGCTCACCTTGGAGACGCCTTCGAGGTTCTCGTAGCGGTGCAGGTGCTCCATCATGTTGCGCGTGGGGCCGCCACCGCCATCACCGAAACCGAAGAGCAGAAGCGAGCGGTCGGCGAGATCCTTGTCCTGGAAGTTCTTCTCGGCGTAGTCGAGTTCCTGAACCTTGCACCAAGCAGCATAAGTATCCGCCGGCGGGAAGTGGGTGAAGATGCGCGAGCCGTCGATGCCTTCCCACATGAACGAGTGGTGCGGGAACTTGGTGGTATCGTTCCACGAGATCTTCTGCGTGAGGAACCATTCGTACCCGGCACGGCGGGCGATCTGCGGCCATGCGCCGGTGTATCCGAAGCTGTCCGGCAGCCATACGCCCTTGGGCTCCACACCGAGATGTTCCTTGAAATATTTGCGGCCATATGCAATCTGGCGAATCAGCGATTCGCCGGCGGGCAGCATGCCATCGGCTTCCACCCACATGCCGCCGACCGGGATGAACCGACCTTCTTCGATGCGCTGTTTCATGCGATTGAAGATGTCCGGATGATCCTCTTCCAGCCACGCGTACTGCTGGGCGGAGCTCATCGCGTATTTGAAGTCGGGGTCGGCGTCCATCAGAGCCAATGCGTTGGATACGGTGCGGGCCACCTTGCGGCGTGTCTCGCGCACCGGCCACAGCCATACGGAGTCGATATGTGCGTGGCCGATGGCGCTGACGTTCATGGCCGAGGCGTTGGCCGGCTTGGCCAGTACGCCGGCGAGTGCTGCGCGCGCGGCTTCCACGGATTCGGGGTTGCGCTCGTCGTAGGCGTTGAGCGAACGCTGCAACGCCTTCGCGAGCTGCCAGTAGCGCGGCGACTGCTTGTCGGCGAGTTCCATCAGGGAGCTGACCACGTCGAGGTCCACGGAGTAGTGCTCGTAGCGTTCATCGAATTCGGTCAGATCGGCGGACTTGAATACGTACGGCTCGTCCGGCTTGCCGGTGGCATGGTCGCCCAGTTCAGTCTCAACGAACGGAGGTACGCCGAGCAGGAGCGGGTTGCTGGCGGCTTCAAGGTACAGGGTGAAGCTGCCGTCTTCGGCGACCGACACTTGCGCGTTGCCTTCAGCATCCATGAACGGCACCCAATAGTTGAGCGGGTGTACGGCTTTGATTGCGGTGCCGTCGGCACGGTAAACGAGGCCCTCGATATGGCCGCCGCAGGAGTGCGGGTACCAGCCAAGGTCGAGGATGAGCTCCAGCGGTTTGCCTTTCGGGTAGCCGGCCGGCACAGTACCGGTCAGGCGGAACCAGACCGTGCCCCATGTGGTGCCCCATTCGTTGCCGAGCGTAAACGGCTTGAAATCGATGTCACCTCGATTGAGCTTTGCGAAGAACTCGTCAGTGGGCATCGGTTCTCCGGGAATGTCAAAGGACTCCACCGCGAGCTGTGCGATCGATGGGTGGATATGAGGGTCCACGCGCTGGCGCACTATGCGCTTGCACCGCTCCAGTTGCTGTTCAGGTTTCAGGAACATCTGCTGTTCACTCCCCTTATCTCTGCCGCTTGTGCGGCCACATCATTGTGCTGCCCGTTCATGGGAAACATATCGACATGCGCCCTCGCCCGCAGAAGACTAAAGCGCTTTAGTAACATATTGGAGAGAGCAGGATATAATGTCAAATCATTATTGCAATTCAGCGTGTTCCATCAGGCATGTCATGCTCGGTGTCGATGATGATGGTCACCGGCCCGTCATTGACCAGTCCGACCCGCATATGCGCGCCGAAACGACCTTCCTTCACCGGCACTCCCCCGGAGCGCAACGCCTCGTTGAACTTGATCCACATGAGATCGGCATGCTCGGGCTTGCCGGCCTTGATGAAGCTCGGGCGATTGCCCTTGTGCACGTCGGAGAACAGCGTGAACTGCGAGATGGAGAGAATCTCGCCGCCGATGTCCTGAATCGAGCGGTTCATTTTGCCCTGCTCATCCTCGAACACCCTGAGATTCAGAATCTTATGAGCCAACCAGGCGATCTGCTTGTCGCCGTCCTCATCGGTGATGCCCACCAGAATCATGAATCCCGGGGCAATCTGCTGCGGCTCGAACGCGGGATCCAGCGTGTCCAATTCATTGACCACGCCCACGGACGCTTCGGATACTCGTTGCAATACGACTTTCATGGTTCCCTACAGTACAAGGTGTGCAGTCACCAGCCGGTAACGTACGCAACCGACTGGTGACTGGCAATATCTGCACTGCAGTTCATCGTTTACCGCTTCATTCGACGACGAACACCAGTTCCGTACGGCCGTTATTGCCATTGTCGTTCTTGCCCATGATGAATCCTTTCGCTCATTCGCCAGCCGGATTGCCGGCGATATCAATGAGCTTCGCATCATGGGACCAGTCCTAGGTCGCTTGACAAGCGACAATATACCACGTATCGGCAGCAAGTCAGGAGACAAGCGTACCGCTCCGCATCATTGCCCAGGCAACGGCTGCTCGTATCGGAACAACATCTCGTTAATAGTGAATACATCAAACATCTCGTGGACGATGAAGAATTCCACGATCACATCGAATTTCACGCTGTGCGACAGCGCATACCCGGCGCACGCCAATATATCTTGCGTCTCGTCAATATTCAGCCGTAAGGCAATGGCCAGCGCCAGAACCGTTTTCTTGCTGGGCATATAGCCATCGCCACAGCGAATTTTAGAGAACAGTTTACGATTGATATTCGCTCGTTTATATACGTCCACGTCGGAATATCCTTTGGCGTAGATAAGCCTCAAAAGAATGATGTTAAAAGGTTCATCCAGATCGGAGAGCACCGCATCATCCACATGCCCGGCGGATTTCGGCGATGGAGCTGCCGACGGTGCCGAGTAGACAGGCGTTTCATCCATATCGCCCAGGAAATCCGGCATGTCCAAGATGGATTGGCTACAATGTATTAGACAGTCCGATGGGGGACGATTGACGTGGGATTGGAGGCCGGCGATGGCCGGCCCGAGGCATCCCCGCCACTACGAGGAGTCGTTCAAACGGCAGATCGTGCAGTTGTATGAGAACGGCAAGCCCTCCCGGGAGATCAGGGCCGAGTACGACATCTCGCATTCCACGCTGCGCCGTTGGGTCCAGGGCATCCGCGACAGCGGCTCCACCCGGGCCGCGGACAACCGCACGCCCGGGCGGAACGAGCCGGTCGGGCCGGGGAGGCGCAACAGGCAGTTGGAGATGGAGGTGGACGTTTCAGAACGAGCGGCGCCGGTATTCGCGAAAGTAGCGGTGATACGGGCCAACGCCTCCCGCTGCCCGATATCGGCGCGATGCGGGATGCCGGGCGTTCCCCGCTCCGCCTGCTACTGGATGACCGGGCATCCCGAGACGGAGCATGTGGATCCGATCGCCGGCGACGTGCGCGCGGTCCGGCGCGGCAGCCATGAGCGCTGCGGCGCCGGGAAGATCAAGGCCGCTCTGGAGCGGAGGGTCGTCACCGCGTCCGGGAGACGCGTCGTCGACATCATGCGCGAACGGGGCATGCGGGCGCGTACGCGCGCAGACGGTCCGAACCGCACAGGACGCGGGCCGACGAGGCCGGGCTCGCGAACATCCTCGGCCGCGAGTTCGACGGCTGCGAGCCGCGCACCCACCTGGCCGGTGGCCTGACGTACGTGCGCGTCGGCGGCGAGTGGGCGTACGTGTGCCTGCTCATCGACCCGGCGAACAGGGGCATCGCCGGCCATTCCGCCGGGCGGGCCCGGGACGCGAGCCTGGTATTGGGCGCGTTCGCCACGCTCGGCTTCCCCCCCCCAACCGAGGTGGAGGTGTTCCACACGGACCGGGGCGGCGGGTTCGACGACACGAGGATCGACGGGCTGCTCGACGTGTTCGACATCGGAGGATCGCCGTCAGGGAAGGGCGACCCGTACGACAATGCCGTGGTCGAATCCACCAACAGGCTCCTGAAGAAGGAGCTCATATACCGGGACCACCACACCGGCCTGGAACAACCACGCTCCGACCTCAACGACTATGTGCGGTGGCCCGACGACCAAAGACTCCACTCCACCCCCGGATACCGGAGCCCCAACGAATTCACACAACAAGGACTCGTCCTCTAAAGAATTGCCCAACACACCGTTGCCAATCCAGAGGTGCTGATCTCGGGGGAGGGGACGCGCCGCGTGCGATTGTTCGACGGTGAGCGGGCCTTGGTCGGGAACGCCACGGCCAAACGAAGAAGGGAATTCACGGAGACGCGTCTTTTGGCCCACGAGGCCTTACGACGTATCGGCCATGACGGGCCCATACTCAAAGGTTCGGATGGTGAACCGCTCTGGCCATCCGGCATCGTGGGATCGCTGTCGCATTGTCCGTCGCTGTGCGTCGCCGCCGTGGCGTCGGCGGAAAGAATCCGTGCCGTGGGAGTGGACGTGGACGATTCGGACGGATTGTCCGGCGGGATCATGCGGTTCATGTTCTCTTCCGAAGAGCTCGCATCATTGCGTATGGCCTCCTCGGTGGAACGTAGGGCGGCCTTCTGCGCGAAGGAGGCCGCCTCGAAGGCGTTGTACGCATTGGACGGGACGGGGGACTTCCGTAAGGTATCCGTGAGCCTGAAGGCGGATGGAACGTTCGCCGCTGTGAGACGGGATGTGGCGTTGCGCGGCCAATGGCGATTCTACGATCGGCTGGTATCCGCGATGGTCGCCGTTCCCTCGGAGACCGTCTGAGGGGCGCGGACCCCTCGAATGAGCAGCCGGAGCAGAAAGGAATAGGCCGCATCGTCATCGTCGACGGGCGTATCATGTTCGGGTCGTGTCTCGAATTGGACGAATCCGTGCACGGCGGACCATATGGACCATGCGATGAGGTGCGGGTCATCCCTCCGGATCTTTCCCGCGGCCTGCCCGTAGCGCACCAGCTCGGTCATGGCGGCGAGGCATGCCTCCGAAGCCTCGCCCGCATGCCATCGCCACAACAGGGCGTAGATGCCGGGCGACGCCTTGGCGTGCCCGCGGTATACGACTCCCGCATCGTAGAGTCTTTGCAGGGGATCCTCGGTGGTGACGCGCAGGAGCTTCTCCCGTAACGTCTGGAAACTGTCGTCGATGAGAGCGTTGATGACGGCCTGCTTGTCGCCGATATGCCGGTAGATGCTCGCGGGGGACACATCCGCCTTTTCCGAGAGAAGCCGGATGGTGAAGGCGTCATAGCCGTCCTCTTCGATGATGCGTTTCGAGGCGTCGAGTATGAGGCCCCTGATCTCGGTGGTGGGCGTCCGCTGGCTTTTTGTCGTTTTCCGAATAGTCCTCATATGCTTCTCCGCATCATCCCGCCGTTACGGATGAAAAACGCCATCCGGCCCGTAGGTCCCTGCACCGTCCCATGATGGGTGGGGTCGAAGATCCAGCCACGCTCTTGGACCGCGCCTCGATGGGTGTGATGGCTGGTCCCACCGCATTGAGATTGCCACCGAGCCAAGACATGTCGGGGAACGCTGGCCGGCGCGGGCGTGCCGTCCTCCCGCCGCGTGCCATGCCGGGGCATCGCGCATATGATGCCGTCGGCGTGTGGGACGGCGGCACCGTGGCATCGTCCCGCACGCACGTCAGGCATGCCCGTCGGCTACCGGTGGTGCCGCAGGGCATGCTTCAGAATGCGGAGCTCCCGCATCGTATTCCCCTTCTCCGCAGGGGAGTCGAAGGGGATGATGATGCGGATGGGCGTGGCCTGCCCGTCCGGTTGGACGGGCTCTGTCCCGTCGAGCAGCGTGTCCAAGCAGTCGGGAATGGTGGCGCCCCGTACGCCGATCCAAGTGTCATGTACCGTGACGCCATCGGACGGCCCGTGGCCCGCATCCGTTCCGGTCTATTGGGGGAGATTGCCTGAATCGTGTTTGGGAAGTGTGATCCAGCAGAGCAGCGCGAACGCCAATGCGAGGGCGCAGGCGATCCAGCATGCCGCATGCGTGGCGCTCATGAAACTGGTCGAGACGGACTGCTCCACGGTCTGTCGGATGCCTGCCGGCAGGTGCGGAAGGATCGATTTCGCGGCCATCACCGAATCCTCCGCGGCTTTCGCGATGGAAGACGGGATCTGCAGTCCGGACAACGAGTCCGAGAGCTCGTCGGGGTAGACGGAGGAGATCGCGGACCCCATGACGGCGACGCCCAGCGTGCCGCCGATCTCACGGATCGTGTCGTTGACGGCCGATGCGGCGCCGGTCGAGCTTTCCGGAACGGTGCTCATCAGGGCGTCCGTGGCGGGCCCTTGGATCAGGGCGATGCCGGCCGCCATCAGGGCCATGGTGGGTACGACCACGAACCAGTAGCTGCAATGGGCGTCGACACGCGTGACCACGAACATGCTCGCCGACAGGAACAGCAGTCCCGTCGAGACGACCGACCGGTATCCGAAACGTTTCGCCAATTGCGTGGCGAGCGGGGCGACCGCCGCCATGACCACCGCGAAGGGCAGCGTCGCGACCGCCGTCTGCAATGCGGTGTATCCACGCAATGCCTGGAACCATTGGGTGGTGATGAAGATGAAGCCGAACAGGCAGAAGAACGCGACGCAGATCGCGCAGGTGCTGCTCGTGAACGTGGCCCTTCGGAACAGGCCGACATCGATGAGCGGGGCGTGCGTATGCCCCTCGACCGCCGCGAACACCGCAAGTATGATCAGGGCCGCGCAGATGCCGCCTATGACCTGCCAGGAGAGCCAGCCGTAAGTCGGGCGTTCGATGATCGCCCACACCAGCAGGCCCACGCCGGCCACCGATAACACGGTGCCGGGGAAATCGAACCTCTCGGAACGGTACGCCCGTACCTCGGGCACCGCCACCGCGATGCAGGCCAGCGCCACCACGCCAATGACGGAGCACACCCAGAAAATGGAATTCCACGCATAGTGCTCCAGCAGGACGCCGCCGATGATCGGGCCCAGGGCGATGCCGACCCCTGATGTCGCCGCCCACAGGCCAACGGCCAGGCTACGGTACCTGGAGCCTTCGAAGATGACGATGATTGACGACAGCGTCGCCGGATAGATCAGCGCGGCGCAGACCCCCAACACCACGCGCAGCGTCACCAGCTGCCGCAGGGCCCAGGAGAAGGCCGTGGCTGCGGAGACCACGGCGAATCCCGCCAATCCGACGAGCAGCATCCGTCTTCTTCCCCATCGGTCGCTGAGTTTGCCGGCGGGCAGGAGCAGCGCCGCGAAGGACAGCGTGTAGGCGTCCACCACCCATTGCAGGTCCGTGGACGAGGCGTTCAACGCGTCGCTCATCGTGGGAATCGCGACGTTGACGATGGTGTTGTCCATCACGACCAGCAGCACCGCCAGACACAGGGCGGTGAGGGCCAGCCCCCTGTTCCCGGACCGTGCGTGTCTCCGGACCGGCATGGGGGTGGGAATCAACGAACGTTCAGATTGCATATCAATGCTCTCCTACTGTGTAACAATGTTATCTACAAATGAAACAATACTCCTCTCTGTGGGGGATCGCCACCATCCGTCAACGAGGCATGGAAGTGCTCCGCGTGCGGACGGACCCACCGTCGGCGCCATGAACCATGCCGCCGCCCGTGGCGCGGGAACGGGAAGGCCATGCGGCGTCGCCCGGGGTCCGCAAACCCCATGGCATGTTCCGGGCCCGGGAATGCCACGGCCGATGGGTCCTCCAAAATCAGCGCCGTCCGCTTCCGGGCGGAGAGTTCGTGCGGTCGCTTTGATGACAAGGCCGCCGTCCCGTCGGGACGTTCGGCATCTGGATTGGCAACGGTGTGTTGGGCAATTCTTTAGAGGACGAGTCCTTGTTGTGTGAGTTCGTTGGGGCTCCGGTATCCGGGGGTGGAGTGGAGTCTTTGGTCGTCGGGCCACCGCACATAGTCGTTGAGGTCGGAGCGTGGTT
>CXRQ01000024.1_pt1 | contig 28520 bp, 24 predicted proteins | sample 591341 | NCBI WGS metagenome assembly CXRQ01 (sample SAMEA3491328, study PRJEB9169) | human gut metagenome | biome: ENVO:mammalia-associated habitat; material: ENVO:feces | place: Bangladesh | collected 2010-04-07
CTCGAAATGCGCGGCCTCGGCCTGGCCTACGAGCGCNCAGTACACGACGGAAACCATNNGNAAAACGCTGAAGCTTGCAGTTTCCGAGAGCAAAGTTGTATGTCGGTAGCGAGGGCGGAAGCACAGTAAAGAACAAATCCCTTTACAACGGATCGTGAGGCACGTACCTGCCTCTGAAAGGATTGGTAATTATGGCAGAAGTCGTTTTCGACCACGTCACTCGTATCTACCCGGGCAACGACAAGCCCTCCGTGGATGATCTGAATCTTGATATCAAGGATGGCGAGTTCCTCGTCCTCGTTGGCCCCTCTGGCTGCGGTAAGTCTACGACCCTTCGTATGCTCGCCGGCCTGGAAGAGGTCAACAAGGGCCGCATCCTCATCGGTGGCAAGGATGTCACCACGATGCAGCCGAAGGACCGCGACATCGCAATGGTGTTCCAGAACTACGCCCTGTACCCGCACATGACCGTGGCCGACAACATGGGCTTCGCTCTGAAGATCGCCGGCACTCCGAAGGAAGAGATCCGCAAGCGCGTCGAGAAGGCCGCTGAGATCCTCGACCTGACCGAGTACCTCGATCGTAAGCCGAAGGCTCTGTCCGGTGGTCAGCGTCAGCGCGTGGCCATGGGCCGTGCAATCGTTCGTGAGCCGAAGGTCTTCCTCATGGATGAGCCGCTGTCCAACTTGGACGCCAAGCTCCGTGTCCAGACCCGTACCCAGATTGCTGCTCTGCAGCGCCAGCTGGGTGTCACCACCCTGTACGTGACCCACGATCAGACCGAGGCTCTGACGATGGGCGATCGCATCGCCGTCATCAAGCTCGGTATCCTGCAGCAGGTCGGTGCTCCGACCGAGCTGTATGATCGTCCGGCCAACGTCTTCGTCGCCGGCTTCATCGGCTCCCCGTCGATGAACCTGAACACCCACCCGGTGGTCAACGGCAAGGCGAAGATCGGTGAGGACACCGTGGATCTGCCGGCTGATGCCGTCGCCAAGCTCACTCCGGAGGACAACGGCCAGATTGTGGTCGGCTTCCGTCCTGAGGACGCTGGCCTGGCTCCGGCTGATGACCCGAACGCCTTCTCCCTGAAGGTCGTGAACGTCGAGGATCTGGGTTCCGATGGCTACATCTACGGCAACATCGTCACCGATGGCTCCGCAGCTGAGGCTTCTCAGGTCATGTCCGATCAGAACAAGCTCACCACGATTCGTGTGAACCCGCGCGCTCTGCCGCAGGTTGGTGCCACGGTCAAGATCAAGATTGATCCGGCCAAGATGCACCTGTTCGCACCGTCCACCGAGCTGCGTCTGAACTAGTAGATACTTGGCGAGGTCCTAAAGCTTCGTCAACCATTAGACGGGGTCGTTCTCTTCCTCTCTTATGACCTCGTTGGAAAAGCCCTGCATAGCTGCGGGGCTTTTCTTTTTGCCCAGAAAGACATACGCTAACCGGCCCCCGCAAATGAACGTTTTTTGTTCTTTTGTCAACTTCTTGTATGGTTGTATGCAGTAACCTCCCGGAAAGGGGATTGCCAATCTATGAGAGGAAACAATGGGCTCGAAATCGAAGTTCGTCCGTTGCGGGTTTAACGGAGGAACAGAACAGGAATCTGGACGGCAGCGCCATGCCTTGAAGCGTTGCCTTGCTTCGGTTATTGCTGTTTCCTTGTCCATCGTGTGCATGGTGCCTGCAGCATATGCTCAGAATATAGACGATGTGAGTAGCTCTCCTAACGCCGTAATTTCTGGGGGGGGGTAATACTGTCGTAGCTGCTCCTTCTGCTCGCAATGTCAACGTTGACGATAAGACGTCAGAAGAGGCCAATACATCAAACGGTGCGCCAACACCTTCCGAAACGAATCAAGACGCACAGCAGGATTCATCTCCTTCATCTTCTACTACTGGTGATTCTTCCGAATCCTCAAATGGTGCGACAAACAATAAGGCGGACGACTCAGCAGAAGCTACCGCTGGCAATTCCGCTAATGATGGAGCCCAAACGCAGGCTCCAAACGATGCTTCTTCTCAAGACGCCAAGAACGATTCCTCAAATGCGACGGATCAATCGCCGGCGAAGGCCAATGTGCAGGTTGCCGCGACGGCGCTTGGCGGCCGTGACTTTGAGGGTCAGGTCACCAAGGAGATCAACGGCAAGACTGTGATGTCTTGGGGCATAGTTGACGCATCTCTTGGGGCATGCTTTACATCTGTCGTGGGGCATCGTTGACACTGTCCGTTGGCTTGCGGTATTGGTATTCGCGGGTGGCATCGAGCGTCTGGTCGGCGAGGATCTCGCCGGTCTCCAGGTCGATGCGACGGCCCGGCCGTGGTCGACGAGCAGTTCGGCCATGCGGCCGGCGTTGCGCCTGCCGAGGTTGAAGACACGGCGCATGCCGACGATGTTGTCCTGCGTGACGCAGCCGCGCCTGTCGGTCCTGCGGATTCCGGGCCCTATGGTGACGTCCGCTCGCGCCTGTTCGGCTCGTTCGTCCTTGGGAACGGGTTTCCCGCGCATGGATCCGGATGGGGTGGCTGGCTGCGGTTCGGCTGCTTGTTCCTCGTCGAGTTTGGCCTGCGTGCGGGCTGCGAGTTCGGGGGCGGGCAGGGCCTTGCCCTTGGCGCGGTACGCTTCTCCGGGGGTTCGCCGGCCGAGCGCGCGGTGCGGCCGCTCCTCGTTGTAGACGTGCTGGAATTCGGCGAGCTGTTCGTTGAGCTCGTCGATCGAGGACGCCGGGGGACGGGCGGAGAGCCATTGCTTCAGGGTGCGGTGGTAGCGTTCGATCTTGCCCTGCGTCTGGGGGGGGGTAGGGCCGTCCGTTGCTCTGGCGCACGCCCATCAAGCGCGAGCGTGCGTTCGGAACGCCCCGGGGCGGCGCTGATCGGTCTGGTGGTGTACACGGTGCCGTTGTCGGTGAGCGTCCTGGCGGGGATGCCGTGTTCGGCGCACGCCTGAAGGAACGCGGCCTGCACGTCGTCCATCGTCACCGTGGCGAACGCACGCGCGTGCAGCAGGCTGCGGGAGCGGTCGTCGAGCCAGGAGACGACCACGGCTCCCGGAACCGTGGCGATCGGCCAGTGCGTGAAGTCCGACTGCCACAGTTCGTCGGGCAGGGACGCCTCGAACCTCGTGTACGACGCCTTGGGGCGTTTCCCGGGTTCGGGGCGCACCAGGCCGGCGTCCACGAGGATGCGGTGGATCGCGGAGTTCGCCGGCGGCCCGACGCCCTCGCGCTCCGGCCCGGCGGCGATGGATTCGGCTCCGGCGTCCAGGCCGTCCTTTTCCAGTTGTTTGCGCAGCTCGACGATCCGTGAGGCCAGGACGGCGTCGGTCCTGTTGGCTATCGTGCGCGCGGCGCGGGAACGGGGCAGGAGCCCGGAACCGCCGTCGGCCTCCCATCGTCGTTTGATCTCATACGCCCACTGGCGGCTCACGCCGTAGCGCCGGGCCGCGCCGGCCACGCTCTCGCCGTCGTTGATCGCGGCGGCGAGAGCCTTGTTGCGCAGGTACTCGCTGCGTTGCGCCGAGGACGTGGTCTGATTGCCGCCGGCCGTGCCGGACTGCTGCCGTGTATCCATGACACCACAACAGCCGCCAACCCCATCGTTGTCAACCATGCCCCAGAACACCTGTCAGCCATGCCCCAGAACATGCGTCAACTATCCGCTCGAACTAGATACAATGCCAAACCGGTCCTGCTAAACCAAAAGCGCCTGACTAAAGATGTCAATCCGTCAAAACCATTAAATTTCAACGAAATTACACGTCTTTCAATCAATGCCCATTTCTCGGTTTAGCAGGACAAGTCGGTCACCGCACACCTTCTAAGAGAGACGGGGAGCCACCCTCACACCATCAAATCGTGATTCGTCAGCCCGATCCCGCCATCGATCTCCGAAAGGTCCGTATATGGTTCGAATCTTCGTTCCAATGGGCAATGCGGGACACTCATTTTCCCCATTGGTTCCCCAGTTGACCCATCCCGACTGTGGCCTTTGAACGATTTGGAACGCCCCCGAAGACTGCGTTGTCAACCATATCATGCATCGCCCCGTACGCGAGTCGAACTCGGCAGTGCAGGAGGAAGAGGCCGGAAAAACAGTCTGCTCTTCATGAGCTGACACGTCAATAGCATCTTTCGACACCACCCAAGGACGATCATTGAGATCAGAAGCACGATGCGCCAAAGATCTGACATGCCCCAACCTGCGATTTAAGGCTGAAGGCTCAATGGCATTCTCCCAATGAGAAAATAGACGCCAGTACAGGTCCCAATGAGCGTTTTCCAAATCCCTATCAAGTAGCTCCTTAAAGAAGGCAAAGCGTTCCGTAACTTCTGTTTCGTCGGACAATGTGCTTCGCACTTCATCCTTGAGGAACCCGGCATACGGATCGCCGCTACGATATGGGATGGGATTATAGGAAGCGAATCGATCGAACACCAGTTCTCCCTCGCCCCCCTCGAACTCATCTCCTACCGTGATTCGATCAACCACGCTCCTACCGTCAATTTCGGTTTCGAAATGATCCACGTCGTACACACGATCGAACAAGTCAAGATCACGGTAAAAAGTGAACGTGACAGTAAAGCGTTTGCCCTGGAGCTCCGGGAGCAGGCCATCCGGAATTCTGCCGGCCAGACGGTAACGGCTCATATTGGGACCGTTCTCGATCAGATCGACATCGGCAATGACATGTTCCGGAGGATTGATCAACCCGTTCTCCGGGGTAAAGAACGGACCATAGAAACCTCCGATGGCATTGTTACCGCTTGACAGCAGATCAACGTTTTCGGCTTTTGCCATGAAGTGCCGGATACCCCATTTCGACGCACCTTCGCCCATTCCGGTTCCGCGGCACATCTCGATAATGAAATATCCAGTATCCAGACGGCAGACGGCATCTTTCTCCTGCGTATCATCGTAAATACGAATGCCTTCCGGGATCACGTCTCCCGATTCAACATCTCGTACTGTAATGACTTCACCGTCGTGAGGAACGAGAATTCCCACATACACGGATTCTTTGCCATCTGATTCACCATTGACTCGCTGAAGAACTGAACTTTGCCCGAGGCTCGTATCTCCCCACAGAAGATCCTGCTTTAGATCGGCCGGAAGCTTTAATTCAACCGGCTGAGGCTTTTCAGCGGGCACCGGAGAAGAATTTGAGATGAGATACTCATACGTAGTCATCAATTACCTCCTTTCAAGGCCGGGGATAGTGTCGATCTACGTAGGAAACCAAACGAGAATGAATTCTGCTTCAGGCCATCAATCAGCACGGCAACGATAATCACCACGCCCTTGATGAGCTGCTGAGTGAAGAACGGAACATTCATCAGGACAAGGCCGGTTGTTAGCACGCCGAAAATCACTGCGCCGATAAACGTTCCAGAAATCTTGCCCTTACCACCAGCCAACGCCGTACCGCCAAGCACTGCGGCTGCGATGGCATCCATTTCATACCCATCGCCGGCTGTGGGTTGCGCGGACACCACTCGGGCTGCGAAAATGCATCCCGCCAGGCCGGCACAGACCCCAGCAATCACATACACAGACAGCAAAACGGCTTTGACATTGATGCCCGCGAGCCTTGCAGCCTCGGCGTTGCCGCCGACCGCATACACATGCGATCCGTACTTGGTTTTATCGAGCACCACCCAGATGACCAAATAAACGATTATCATGATGATGAACGGAATAGGAATATTGAAGATATATCCGTTTCCGATCGCCCGGAACGAAAGATTGTTATCAACAATAGGTAGGCCACCAGTTATCGTGTAGGCCAATCCTCGCATAAACGTCATCGTACCCAACGTCACAATGAATGCTGCAAGCTTGCAGTAGGCGACCAGCACACCATTGATCAAGCCAATCACCGCGCCGATGAACATGCCCAGAATAACCGCAAGAATCGGGTTAAGCCCAGCCCGTGCGGCCAACACCGCCACACAGCCACTAACGGCGATGGTCGAACCAACAGACAGATCAATGCCCGTTGTAATGATCACCAAAGTCATTCCCGCCGCGAGGATGGCGCTAATCGAAATTGACCTTGCCACGTTAAACAGGTTGCTTACCGTACCGAAGTTCGGAGCATTGATTAGCATGAAGATGATCAACACCAAGAGCACGAACGGCATACCGACTTTCTCCCATGCGGATGCCAGGTTTATTTTCTTTTGCTTATTCATTGAAAGTCACCTCGTCATTGTCGTGAATTTCATCATGTTCAGGACCAAGGCGTTGCGGCTGAAGCACTCCAGTCGCGTAACCCATGATCTCCTCTTCTGTGGTTTTTTTACTTTCCAGATTCGCCACAACGGATCCTTGCCGGATGACCAAGACGCGATCGCTGATGCCCAACACTTCGGGAAGGTCAGACGAAATCATCAGAATGGCTTTACCTTGCGCCGCCTGTTCTCCGATCAGTTCGTAGATCTCCCGTTTCGCACCAACATCAACTCCTCGAGTCGGCTCATCCAGGATCAGCACATCCGGGTTTCGCATCATCCATCGAGCAAATATGGCTTTTTGCTGATTTCCGCCGGACAGGTTAACGATGGGCGTTTGCTGCAGTCGGGACGCAATGTTGACCTTCTGCATCAGTTTCCCCACCGCTTCGCGAATCTTATGCTTTCGCAGCATGCCGAAACTCTCGAAACGTTCCAGCGTTGAAACGGAAATATTGTCTTCCACGCTTCGAACCGGAAAAATGCTCTGCACCTTGCGGTCTTCGGGCAAATATGCGACACCATGTTGGATCGCCATCTTAGGAGATTGGAATGCGACGTTTCTGCCTTTAAGACTCACTTCCCCAGAGAATCGCTTATCTGCACCGATAACACACCTGGCGATTTCCGTCCTGCCCGCACCGACCAAGCCAGACACGCCAACGACTTCACCCGCACGAACCTGCAACGACACGGATGGAGAATCCTGAGACAGACGAAGATCACGGACGTCGAGAACGACTTCTCCAGCGGAGCGCTCGTCGTGATCGTAGAGCTTCTCCACCTTGCGTCCCACCATCTTCGCCACGATCTCGCTCTGATCAACGTCGGCGATGTCAGACGTTGCCACGGTATGACCATCTCGAAGCACTGTGACACGGTCAGCCAGACGCCACACCTCCTCCATACGGTGGGAGATGTAAATCAGTCCTGTGCCTTCGCCACGCAGTTTCTCCACGATGTCGAACAGGCGCTCGGACTCGCCTCGAGACAGAGAAGCCGTTGGTTCATCCAGGATGAGGATCTTTGCCCGACTCGCTACAGCCTTGGCAATCTCCACCATTTGCTGTTCGCCAGTACCCAGCTCACCAAGAGGGACATCAGGATTAATGTCTGTACCGATGACGCTGAGCTTGCGAAGAGCATCCTCACGCATCTGTTTCTTGTCGACAAGCCCTGACCTGCCCTTGGGCTCGTTGCCCAAGGCAAGATTTTGCGCGACCGTCATAGTAGGAACCACGTTGAGTTCCTGATGGATAATTGCGATGCCAAGTTCAGAGGCTTGGCGGGGAGACGAGATATCAACATCATTCCCATTGACCACGATCTTCCCAGAGTCTCGCATGAGGTTGCCGGAAAGGATGTTCATAAGCGTGGATTTCCCCGCTCCGTTTTCTCCCATCAAGGCCAAAACCTCATGACCATAAAGGTTTAAGTTAATGCCATCGAGCACAGTGACACCAGAGAAACTCTTGGAAATGTCCTCCAGGCGCAAAATGGGTGCACGATCCTGGTTCATGCTCACCACCCCTTGTATTCATCCACATTCTCGCGGGTGATCATCTCGCTAGGGATAAGAATGGTGGTCTCCTCCGGAGTCTCGCCATCCACCACTTGCTGTGCGAACTTGATGGCCTGACGAACCATCTCCGCAGGATTCTGCGTGGACATTCCCACGAACGGAGAACCAGCGCGCTTAAGTTCATCGACCCCTTCGGGGCTACCATCCACACCAGTCACGATGATCTGATCGCTCCTACCGGCTTGTTCAACCGCCAGCGCAGCGCCCAAGGCGGACGGATCATTCATACCAAAGATGCCCTGCACGTCTTTGTTGGCCGTCAGCATATCTGTGGTCACAGAAAGACCTGTGGCTCGATCGTTCTTGGAAGCCTGCTGCCCAACCACCTTGATATCAGGATACTTCTCAATCGCCATCTTACATCCCTTAATTCGATCTGTAATGGTCTGGATAGGGGTGCCATCGACGATGAGGATATTGCCCTTGCCACCCAATTGATTGGCAAGGTATTCGCAGGAAAGCTCGCCAGCCTGGACACCATCCGTCATCACGATTGCGTCGGCGCCCTTCGCCGGCGTATCAACAGCAACAACAATGATACCCGCGGCACGAGCACGCTCGATGGCCGGCTTCAGACCGCTCTCATCGACGGCGGAGACGATGATCAGATCCACACCCTGCTCAATGAACGCCGAGATCTGGTTATCCTGAGTAGTCAGATCAAGCTGAGCATCCTGAACGTTCAGCGTAGCGCCAATCTTCTTCGCCTGAACTTTCGCCTCCCTATCCATGGCAGAGAAGAACGGATTGGACATATCCTGCACCATCAGGCCAATGCTCTTGATCTCCGTTGGCTTTGATGTCTCCCCGACCGCATTGTCGCCGTTGCTTACCGCGCTACAGCCGGACAACATCATTGAAGCCGCAAGCAAGGAACAAACAACAGGCATCATAAACGTTTTTTTCATGGTTTTCCTTTTCAACAAGACATGCGTCAACGCATCATCGCGTTAGGCACCCGCATGATTCTCTGACTTTCAGAGAAGATTTAATCATTCTGCGAACAGGCTTTGGCATCATCGTCGGCCCGTCTCCCTCACTCGCCTCCTTTCCCTCTTCAATCTGCTCCAACAGAAAGTTGGCTGCATTCACTCCAATTAAATGGCTGTCTTCCGCAACGAGAGTTATTCTCGGCGAAAGAAGATCTGACCAGGCAAAATCGTCGAAAGTCACCAATCCCACGTCAACTGGGATCCTTACCCCTCGCGTTTGAAACGCCGACATGACTCCGAGCAATATGGGATTGTTGCCAGCGATGACGACATCCGGCTCATAGCCCTGCGTGTCCATGAAGTTAAGCATGGTGGCACATGCATCTTTCTCATTGTTGCCGCATTCGATCACGCGAATCTCAGCTCCGGATTTCGTTGCGGCCGAAACCAAACTGCGTTCACGTGCATAACGGCTATTCCATATATCCGGATATATCGCAAGCAACCATTTACGGAACCCATGCTCGTTCAAATGGGCACCAAGTTGTTCTGCCGCATCAACGTTATCTGTCGTCACATAGGAGAAGCCATCACCTGAGTCTTCCTGAAGCACCCCCTCAACCTCAGGGGTTGAATCTACGAAAATCGTCGGTACCCCCCACCCTCTCAGCATTCTTCTACTGCGATCACTCAATCCTAGCGTTGAGATGATGCCGCCAGGACGGTTCTCGGCCACTCGTCGCAAAAGCGACGTCTCATTGTCTTCCTCATAGCGTCCATTAACAGCCAAGTCGGCGATGAAGAGACTTTCTTCTCTGCCTTGCAGGACGCTTTCTATACCGCTGATCAGATCGAGATAGTAGGAGTTTGACATACCCGCGGTCAGCAACGTAATCGAACGGTTGCGCCCCGTACGCAAATCTTGCGCCTTGCTGTTGGGGACATACCCCATTTCATCGGCAACCTTAAGTATCCTGGATCGAGTTTCTTGTGCGACTCCGCTTTTCCCGTTGAGCGCTCTGGAGATGACGTACACAGACAACCCCGTACGCTTCGAGATGTCAGTTATGGTTACAGCGTTCCTATTCATCATTGAATCCTAAACGTTTATTTTTTGTGATACATATATCATATCGAAAAAAAATGCGACACGCCGTGATATGGACTGATTTTGTTCCGTGTTTCCCCTAACTCGATGGGAGATGATGGAACCATGACAAAGGGCACGAGATACACGCCGGAGTTCAGGGTGAAGGCCGTCAGACTGCTGACGGAATCACGCTCTTCGTATTCGCCGGAGACGAAGGCGAAGAGCGCAGGTGACGAAAGACCTGGGCGTGGCCCCGGAGACGCTGCGCCGTTGGTGCAACCAGGCGGACGCGACGGTCACGGCGGAGACGAGGCAATCGGCGCAGGAAGCGATGGCCGAGCTCGGGAAACCGCGCCGGGAGGTCGTCGAGTTGTGTCGGGCGAACGAGATATTGACGACGGCGTCGGCTTTTTTCGCGGCCAGGCTCGACCCGACACGCCCCTGATGGTCGCCTACGTCGACGAACACAAGGGGCGCTTCGAGGTCGGGCCGATTTGCAGGGGCCTGTCGGAATCATTGGACTGCGGTTTCATCATGCCGCGCGACTGCCGCATGTTCAAAAACAGGCCCGTGAGCCGCATGGCCGCGCGCCACGAGGACTACCTGGACGCGGTCGCCGAGGAACTCAACAACTGGCCCCGCAAAACCCTCGGATACATGAAACCCAGCGAGAAAAACATCGAACTACTCGACAGCACCAACTAACCTAAAACCAACAAAACAACACAGGCGTTGCAACCACCATTAGAATCCGCCAGGTATTCGATCTCAAGGTGCTTTCGGAAGGCAACGTGCTGTACGTGAACCTGTTCGGACTGAAGGTGAGCGTTGCTCTGTCCAAGGCTGATGGTGAATACTTAAAGACACGTATGCGTATCAGGTCGATAAGATCACTACCGTTCTGCCGACCGATACCAAACAACTGGCAATTGAGCCCGGCAAGGATTTGGTCACGCTCGTCACTTGTACGCCGTATGCGGTCAATACGCATCGGCTGCTGGTGCGTGGCCATCGCATCCCATACGCGCCGCAGCAGCAGGATGACGCCAAATCCACGTTCCATGTGGACATTCCGCTGCAGTACTTGTTGCCGTCTCCTGCACTGATTGCCTTGCTCATCGCATGGCATTTATGGCAGCGTCATGAGCGGCGACGCCGGCAGAGTGGGAGCGCCAAGGTCGCATCTGGTGATTCTGACTCTGCGGATATCGAGCCGGACGGTGACTTGCCTCCTCAGCCAGACAGTACAAATAACCAATCACATTCATCACGGCGGAAAGGACCGGGTAGACATGTTAGACCTGCATAGCGGAAGCGAGTATGGCGCGGCGCGCATTGCTGCCATGATTGCCGCCGCCGTTACTATCGTCCTCACTGTTCTTGCAGCCTTCGGCTCTATGGTGCTGTATGCGCAAGCTGATTCTTTCGGCGCTCTCACCATCAATGCCGTATGGGGCCGAGACACGGCTTCGCCCAAATTGCTTGCCGGCGATACCTATTCCATCGTGCGCGTCGCCACCGTCACAACGAACAATGATGGTAGCGTCTCCTCATATAAAACCGTCGGCGATTTTTCCGGCCTCACTGCCAATTGGGAACGACTGACATCAAGTGAATATCACGATGCTGCCAAGAAGCTCGCTGCGCACGCGGCGAAAAACAAGCTGTACCAGCATTCCGGCACCACTAACGTAGCTGGTCAGCTCACTTTCCAGAATCTGCCGCTCGGCCTATATCTGGTCTCCCGCACGAGCTCGGCGAAAGCCAACAAAGCATACGACTGTGATCCGTTCCTCATCTCGATTCCTGGCAGTGGAGACACATCCGCTGATCTCAACATCACAGTAGAGCCGAAATTTAGCACTGGAACTCCTGTTGTCCCGCCCGAAGATAACCCGAGCGAGGAGCCGGGCAATCCTGGTGAAGTGCCAGAACACCCAAGTAGCCGGCAGCCGGTAAAGTCTGGCCTTATCGGTCGTACGGGTGCCGCCGTAGGCAGCATTGCTGCGGCAGCGGGGCTCATGTTACTTGTTGCGTTCATTTTGTTCAGATTGCGCATGAGGCGCCGCATACGGGACGTCAATTCGGCCGGCAAATCCCATACAGATGATTTATTCGTATGCGAGAATAACGCGCCGAAGTCGCCGCTACTCGCTGCACTTCCCAAGCACCACGTAAAATCGAACACATGGAGTTGAACGATTTGCCCCAGATGGATCCGCGCGCGCTGAAGGCCACGTCCGTCAAAGCCGAAGACGAACATGCCAGTTCAGCTGAGCCGCAAGCATTGAAGATCACCGCCGCCAGCTCGAACCCGAAGATGTTCACGCTGCCCTGGCATAAGCCCCTGGCCACCTGGCCCGAGGACCTGCTGGCCAACCTGCCGCGAGGCATCTCCCGCCACGTGGTGCGTTTTGTGCACGTGGGCGACGAGGTGTACGCCATGAAAGAGATCACCCGTCAGGTGGCCGAGCGCGAGTATGAGATTCTGCGCCGACTGCAGAAGCTCGAGTTGCCGACCGTCACCCCGATTGCCGTGGTCACCGGTCGTCATGACCGCAACGGTGAACCGCTGGAAGCGATTCTGGTCACCCGTCACCTGAAGTTCTCACTGCCGTACCGCGCGCTGTTCGCCCGCAATCTCCAGCCGGATACTGCCGAGCGTTTGATCGACGCCCTTGCCGTGCTGCTGGTTCGCCTGCACTTGGCCGGCTTCTACTGGGGCGATGTGTCGCTGTCGAACGTCCTGTTCCTGCGCGATGCCGACGCGTTTTCCGCCTTCCTGGTGGACGCCGAAACCGGTGATTTGCAGGTGCAGCTTACCGATGGCCAGCGTGAATACGATATCGACTTGGCTCGCACCAACATCATCGGTGAATTGATGGATTTGGCTTCTGGCCGTCTGCTGCCGAGCGACGTGGACGAGATCGAGGTGGGCAACCGTCTGGTCGACCGCTACCACTCGTTGTGGAGCGCCCTGACCGACACCGACAAGTTCGGCCCGGATGAGATGTGGAAGATCGAGCAGCGCGTCAACAAGCTCAACGACCTGGGCTTCGACGTGGACGAGCTGGAGATGAAGACCGCCGAGGACGGCAAGCGCGTGCTGGTCCGCCCGCGTGTGGTGGATGCCGGTTACGCCAACCGTAAGCTGTTGCGTCTCACCGGTTTGGATGTGCAGGAGAACCAGGCCCGCCGCCTGCTCAACGATCTCGATGCCTACCGCGCCTCCACATGGCGTGACGGCGAGGAGCTCGAAATCGTGGCCACCGATTGGATGCGCGAAGTGTACGAGCCAACGGTTCGCATGATTCCGCGTGAGTACCGTTCGCAGATCGAGCCGGCGCAGTTCTTCCACGAGGTGCTTGACCATCGTTGGTTCTTGGCGGAGAAGGCCGGCCACGACGTGCCGATGGGCGAGGCTGTGACCAGCTATATCGAAAACGTCTTGCCGAACTATAAGCTCGATTCCAAGGCGCTTGCCGAACTCAACGAAGAGGCCGATTCCGGCGTCATCGATGATGAGACCACTTACGGCGGCCTGGACGACGACGGCTACAACCCCGACGACGATCCTGACGCGGCGGTGTGGAGCCATTAAGCGGATTTATATATTCGACCCTGTGAACCGCGCCCCGATTGTTGGACTGAAGTAATTCAGATTCGATGATCGGAGGTGCGGTTTCTTATGTGTGTGGATCGCGTGTGCCGTTGACCGTGGGTCGTCTATAATTATTAATTGTTAGGGTAATTAACAATAAGCAGAAAGACGAACCAATGTCTCGCAACGAAGCAACAGACAACACCGTCAGCAGCCTGAACGACGTGTATGCCAGCATCGACGTACTGGTCGATTATGCCGGCAAGCATCTTAACCTTGACCCGCGCGATGCGGATTGGACCCGTAATCGCATTTTTGAACTGTTTGAGCTGGATTCGTACCGCCCGACCGGAGAGACCACAGACGACACCGCGCCGGACGAACTGTTGAGCCGCTTCCGCGAATCATGCGTTGCCGCTGGCCTATTCGAGCCTGAAGAAGGGCCGCGATACGCCGATGTGGTGATGGGTCTGCTGTCCGCCAGCCCGTCCGCTGTACAGGATCGGTTCGTGGCCGTTGAACAATCCAACGATGGTATGGAGGCCATGCGCTGGTTTTACGACTACAGCGTGGCCAACAACTACGTCAAGAAAGCCGTACTCGACAAAAATCCGCGCTTTGATTCGCATGGCGTCACCGTGACCATCAATCTCGCCAAGCCGGAATTCAAGAACATGAAGAAGGCTGCAGCCGGCAATAGCGTGGCGGGTGGCTACCCTTCCTGCACGATATGCCATGAGAACGAAGGTTTCGCGGGCCGTGACAAGCGTACGCTGCGCACAGTGCCGGTCACGCTGGGCGGCGAACCGTGGTTCTGGCAGTTCTCTCCATATGGCTACTTCCACCAGCATGGCATTTGCGTCAACACCGAGCACACGCCTATGCACGTTGACCGCGATACCTTCGGCCATCTGCTGGACTTCGTTGACCGATTCCCCGGATACTTCCTGGGCTGCAACGCCGCTCTGCCGCGTATCGGCGGATCGGTGCTGGCTCATGATCACTATCAGGGCGGCGGCGAGCATCTGCCCATGCACAAGGCGGCCGCTTGGGCCACATTCCACATGAACGGCTATCCAGATGCCGTGGTTGAGATCCTCGACTGGCCGGGTACCGCCGTACGTGTGGTGTCTCGCAATCGCGATGCCATCGTGGAAATCAGCGATATGATTCGACTCGCTTGGCAGCAGTTTGACGATAGTGCAGCGAACATCGCCAGCCATGACGCGGATGGTAATCGTCAATCCGCCGTATCTCCAAGTGCCATCATTACGGATCGCGGGTACGAGATGAGCTTGATTTTCCGCAACAATGCCGTCAGCAGCGAATACCCCGAGGGAGTGTTCCACGCGCATCCCGAATTCTGGCCGATCAAGCAGGAGCCTATTGGCCTCATCGAAGCGCAGGGTCTGTTCATTCTGCCCGGACGTTTGGTCGATCAACTTGCCCAGCTTGAGAACGCCTTGGCCGAGGGCCAGCCGTTACCCGCATCGGTGAGTGAGTTCACGCTGGAATGGGACGAGCTGACCGCCGCACTGAACGGCAATCGTGACCGAGCGGCCATTCATCAAGCCGTTCATGAAGAACTTGGCAGCGTGTGCGAGCGTATTCTCGGCAATACCGCCGTGTTCAAAACCAAGGAGCAGACGGTCGCGTTCCTCGCTGAACTTGGGCTTACCCGGCAGTAATCGGCCCCGCGCTGATAAACCGCAGCACTATTTTCCGATGTTTGAGGAGAGGTAATGACTGATTTCGTGTTTCGCAACATCGACAATTCCGCAGGTTCCGCCACCATCAGCGACCACGGCGCGCATCTGCTGCGCTGGCGGCCGCTGAGCCAGGCCACGGATGTGGTGTTTGCACCTTCTTCGGTGGTGGTTGCTGAAGGTAGGCCGCTGGGCGGCGGTGTTCCGGTGATATTCCCGTGGTTTGGGCCCGGCTTTGCCGACGGCCATGGTCTTGGCAAAAAGCCGAATCATGGATTCGTTCGTACCAGACAGTGGCATCTCGATGCTGAGTCCTTCAGCAATAGCTATGCGCATTACAGCCTGACCGAGGCTGATGTGCCTTCCGATATGCTGCCTTGGTTCGAGGGGGATGCCGTGCCCAGTTTCCGTGCTGATTATGAGGTGCACGTTGCCGATACCCTTACCATGACGCTTACAGTGACCAACACTGGAGCCACGCCGTTCTCCTATGAAGCCGCACTGCATACGTATTTCCACGTCAGCGATGTCTCGCAGATTCGCCTCACCGGTCTTGAGCACGCACATTATGAGGATGCGACCAATGGTTTTGCGCCGTGTGAGCAGCCGGACGAGGCCGTGACGTTCGATGGCCCGGTGGATCGTGTATATGCCTCGACTGCCGCAGTGGAACTGCATGACGAAGGTTTTGGCCGCACGATTCATGTTGCCAAGTCCGGCTCTGCGCAAACCGTGGTGTGGAACCCCGCCGAACCGTACGGCGTGCTGGTCAATGATTCCGTCAACGAGGAATGGCGCCGCTTCGTGTGCTGCGAGGCCGCCGCCTGCCGGGAGCACGCGGTAAGGCTTGAACCCGGCGAGTCCCACGCGCTCACCCAAACGCTCTCTGTGGCATAAACGAAAAGAGGTCCGCCATCGCTGGCGGACCTCTTTGTTTGGCTGCTTAGCTTACTGAGCTGATTCGGCGCCCTCGCGACGGGCGCGGGACACGGCGTACAGGCTGATGCCCGCGGCCACCGAAGCGTTCAGCGATTCCACGGACGAGCTGATCGGAATGCCGGCAATCGCGTCGCAGGATTCGCGCACCAATCGGCTCAGGCCACTGCCTTCCGATCCCAGCACCACCACGAGCGGATCGGTTTCAAAACTGGTTTCGCCCACGAGCTTGTCGCCACCGCCGTCCAGGCCGACTACGTAGTAGCCGCGCTCCTTCAGGCCTTCGATCGCCTTGGTCAGGTTCACCACGCGAGCCACCGGCATGTGGGCCGCTGCGCCAGCGGATACCTTCCATGCTGCGGCGTTCACCGAAGCGGAACGACGCTCGGGCAGAATCACACCGTTGGCACCGAATGCGGCTGCCGAACGAATCACGGCACCCAGGTTCTGCGGGTCGGTCACGCCGTCCAGCGCAATGAACAGCGGGCGGGCCGCGATGCGTGCGGCGGCCGAATTCGCAGCCTCCATGGCCTTTGCCTTCTTCTCGGCACGGTCGGCCAATTCCCTCAGAGAGGAGTACTGGAACGGATCGACCTTCAGGATTACGCCCTGATGATTGCCGGAGCGTGCGATGCGATCCATTTCCAGACGGTCGGCCTCCAGCATGTGCAGGCCGTTCATGCCGGCGATCTTCACGATTTCGCGGGTGCGGTCATCATGCTCGATGCGAGACATGATGTACAGCGTGGAGCTCGGCACGCCCACGCGCAGCGCCTCAAGTACGGAGTTGCGGCCGTACACCAGATCCGAGGTGTCGGAGGAGGCGAACTTATCCACGCGGCGGCGGGCCGCCAAGCGCGGGTCGGCGATCTGGCGACGCTCATTCGCCTTCTTGGCCTTGTAAGCCTTGTGATAGACGCGATCCTCGGCCTTCGGAGTAGGGCCGTAGCCCTTCAACTTATTGCGATGCTTGCCACCCGACCCTTTGGTCGGTCCTTTTTTCATAGCCATAGGTGCTATTGTCCCAGCACCCCGCGCCAAAACGCGGCTATTCCGCCGTCGGTAGCCGGTAAGGTATTGAGAGTGAAGAAGCAGCGCATGATATTCGGACTGTCCCTGCTGTATTGGGGATTATGGTTGGCGATTCTGATTCTGTGGATGGGTCGCTTCGTGACGTCGTTCCTGTCGATCTACCTGGTCTCCGCGCTGCACCTCGGCGAAGGCGTTGTGGGCGCGGTCGTGGCCATGTACGGTTTCGGCGCCATCATCGGCTGTCTTTTCGGTGGCGCGCTGTCCGACCGGTTCGGCCGCCAGTCGATGATCATCATCGGCGAAATCGGCGCGGCCGCCGCTCTTCTGGTCGTCTCCGTCCTCGCCGATCCCGTGGCGTTGGGCGCGGCCCTGTTCGTATACGGCGCGTTCGCCTCGCTGCCCAGTCCAGCCATCGCCGCATACATCGCCGACGTGGTGCCTCCCAAGCGTCAACAGCGCGCCTATGTGTTGCAATCATGGGCCATCAATTTCGGGTATGCGATCGGCCCGATCGTGGCCAATCAGCTGATCAAGATCTCCTATTCGCTGATGTTCTACGTCGAGGCGGCGGTGATGATCGCCGTCACGATATTGCTGATCGTGTTCTTCCGCGAAGTGAGGCATCTGACGACTTCGGCGCCGGCGGCCCGCCCCGAGGGCGCCATGTCTCGCAATTGGCGGCGCGTGCTCACCGATACTCCATTCCTCGGCTTCTCCCTGCTGATGTTCGGCTACTTCCTTGTGTACTTCCAAAGCACCTCCGGCCTGCCCATTGCCATGACGGACCTTGGTCTGGGGTTGGGCGACTATTCGGTGCTGTTGACCATCAACGGCGGCATGCTGTGTCTGCTGCAGATTCCCGCCATGAAACTGTTCGCGCGCATGGGCAATTCGCGTGTGCTCGTGATGGGCCTTGCGGTGACCGCCATCGGCTATGCGGTGCAGGCTGTGGCCCATTCATGGGGCGGGTTCGCGCTTGCCGTAGTGCTGTGGACGCTGGGCGAGCTGGGCACGTTCCCCATCGCCACCACCACGGTCGCCGCCATGGCGCCCGCCACCGCCCGCGGCACGTACCAGGGCGTCTATAACGTGGTGTGGTCGGTGTCGATCGCATTGGCGCCGCTGATCGGCGGCTGGGTGATCGGCGGCTTCGGCGGGCGGATGCTGTGGATCGCCTGCACGGTGGTGTTGGTCGGCGTCACCGTGGGCCTGCGGGTCACCAAGGGTTCCCGAGACGCCGCCATGGCCGCCGCGATGGGTGCAGAGGACGATTCTCAGTAAGAACCGTGCACCCATCCGAACTGTTTCCGCACAAACGAACATGACCGAAAATGGCGGCATTCCGCGGCTCAGACGCTTTGCATGTTCGATTAGGTTTCCGAAATCCGCGCACGGTTCTCCGAGCCTTGATTTCAGTGCGCTGAGTTGCGGCACATGACGTCTGTGGCGTACTATTATCCGTTGAAAGCGGTACTCGCCCCGCCGGATATCGGCCGGTCCAATGGAGGGTCGGCGCGTGACGGCGGAGCAGGGCACAGAGAAGTACTCCACCGCTGGAAAACCCGCATGAAGGGAGAAAGAAATGAAAGCCTATATTCAGCGACTAGGCCGCGCGCTGATGCTGCCCGTCGCCTGCCTGCCCGCCGCGGCGCTCTTCCTGGGCATCGGCTATTGGATCGATCCGAGCGGTTGGGGTGGCGGCAACGTCATCGCCGCCTATCTGTGCAAGACGGGTTCGGCGATCCTCGACAATCTGGGCTTGCTGTTCGCCGTTGGCGTGGCCGTCGGCATGGCCCGTGACAAGGACGGCGCCTCGGCCCTGTCCGGTCTGGTCGGTTTCATGACCATCACCACGATCATGGGCTCGGCCTCCATGTTCCTGGGCTTCGACGCCGAGAACCCGCCGGCCGCCTTTGCTCCTGGCGCCATCGGCAACAAGAACGTGTTCTTCGGCATCATGGTCGGCTGCGTGTCCGGTGCGCTGTACAACCGTTTCAGCAAGACCAAGTTGCCCGACTTCCTGGCCTTCTTCTCCGGCCGTCGCTGCGTGCCGATCCTGACCGCCGCGCTGATGTCGGTCATTTCCCTGGTGCTGCTGTTCGTGTGGCCGCTGGTCTACAACGGTCTGGTCGCCTTCGGCGAGTCCCTGATGGGTATGGGCGCGGTCGGCGCCGGCATCTACGCCTTCTTCAACCGTCTGCTCATCCCCACGGGTCTGCACCACGCCCTCAACAACGTGTTCTGGTTCAACCTTGCCGGCATTGATGACATCACCAAGTTCTGGAACGGTGTGGGCGGTCTCAACGGCACCACCAAGGCTGTGCTGGCCACCGGTGGATTCCAGCCGTGGGGCGAGTACGTCACCGGCATGTACCAGGCCGGCTTCTTCCCGATCATGATGTTCGGCTTGCCTGCGGGCGCGTTTGCCATCTACCGCTGCGCCAAGCCGGAGAACCGTCGTACCGTCGGCTCCCTGATGCTCGCCGGTGGTCTGGCCGCCTTCCTCACCGGTGTGACCGAGCCCCTGGAGTTCTCCTTCATGTTCGCCGCCTTCCCGCTGTACGTGGTGCACGCGCTGCTCACCGCCCTGTCGGTGTTCATCGCCGCGTCCTTCCAGTGGATCGCCGGCTTCAACTTCTCCGCCGGCTTCATCGATTGGTTCCTCTCGCTGCGTGTGCCGCAGGCGCATATGCCGTGGATGCTTATCGTGCAGGGCCTGGTCTTTGCGGTCATCTACTACTTCGTGTTCACGTTCATGATCAAGAAGTTCGACCTCAAGACCCCGGGCCGTGGCGATGGCGTTGACGATGAGGGCGCCGCCGCCGTGGCGGGCATTCTCGACACCGGCGCCGCCCCGGCCGCCGCGGTCTCCCGCGACAAGTACGCCGCGCTGGCCGCGAAGCTCTACGCGCTGCTTGGCGGCAAGGCCAATATCGTCGACATCGAGAACTGCGTGACCCGTCTGCGTCTGGGTGTCAAGGACACCGCCAAGGTGGATGTGGACGCCATCCGCAAGCTGGTGCCCGGCGTGAAGGTCATCGACGACAGGAATGTCCAGGTTGTGGTCGGCACGCAGGTGCAGGCTGTGGCCGATGCCATGGAAGAGCTGCATAAAGCCTAGCGCTTGGCGCTCTGTCGCTTGGTATGACGGATGGGCTGCGTGACGTCGACATGATCGGCGTCACGCAACCCATCCGTTATCGTCCATCATTGGTTTTCAAGGAGTCATTATGGGATTGTTCTCCGGTTTGTTCCACAACAGCGATGAGGCGGCGCCCGCCCCCGCAGCGACGTCGGTTCTCGCCCCATGCGATGGTGTCTGGGAGTCCATCGAGAAAGTGCCCGACGACACGTTCGCCGCCAAGATTCTGGGCGATGGGTTCGGCGTGGTGCCGTCCTCCGGGCTGGTCGTCGCCCCTGTTTCCGGAACGGTGACCACCGTGGCCGACGCCAAACACGCCGTGGGCATCACCACTCCGGGCGGTGTCGAGGTGTTGGTGCATATCGGCGTCGATACCGTGCAACTCAAGGGCGCGCCTTTCACGATGCTGGTGAGTGCCGGGCAGACGGTCTCAGCCGGCGATCCCATCGAGAAGGTCGATTTCGATGCGGTCAAGGCCGCGGGCAAAGCCACCGACGTCATCGTGGTGTTCACCAACCCGGCCACCATCGCCGCTTTGGATCTTACCGGTTCCGGTACGGTGGCCGTCGGCGCGCAAGTGGGCACCCTCGCCGTCAGATAAGCCGATTCGAGCTCGAGGCGCGCACGACGAGTTCCGGTGGCAACGAGATGTGCGTGGGATTCCCGGGCCCGATTTCGATGAGACGCAAGACCTCGGTGACGATACGCGCGTACGGCGGACGCACCGAGGTCAGGGCGGGCAGCGCGGCCGCAGCGATGGGCGAGTCGTTGTACCGCTCGACGATGTCCGCGCCCAGCTCGCCCGTCATGGCTTGACCAGTGTGCCGCCGGGTTATGGAATAATGGCATCGTACGCATCGGCTGCAATTGCGTCGATGCCCATAACCGCGCAGTCCTGCGCCGCCCGGGAGAGACAACCCGGTGCCGGCGCGAGGCTGACTACTCCGCGGCGATACCAAGGAGAACACCATGGATGATCGTAACGATCAATCCGCAAAGTCCGCGACCGCAACGAACGGGGTCGTGGAATCGGAAGAAGTGCGCGCACAGGAAGCGCTATTGGGGGATACTGATCCAAGTCTGACCAGCGTCGACGACGTGGCCAAAGCCCTGAACGTCGACCCATCCCACGGCCTGAGCGAGGAAGAAGCCAAGCGCCGACTGGCCAAATTCGGCCCGAACGAGCTCGCCAGCGCCCCGCCCGTACCGAAATGGAAGAAATTCCTGGCCCAATTCCAAGATCCGCTGGTCTACCTGCTGATCGCGGCCACTATTATCTCGGTGATCGCTTGGTTCATCGAAAAAGCCAATGCGCAGCCCGGCGCGGAAGGCGGCGAGGCGCTTCCGTTCGACGCCATCGTGATCATCTTGATCCTGATTGTCAATGCTGTGCTCGGCTACATGCAAGAAGCCAAGGCCGAGGCGGCCGTCGAAGCGCTCGCACAAATGACGGCCCCGCAGACTTCGGTGCTGCGCGATGGCAAGGTCATGCGCATCAACACCGCCGACGTGGTTCCCGGCGACATCATCGTCCTTGCCGAAGGCGACTCGGTCTCTGCCGATGGACGACTGGTCAACGCGGCCAGCCTGCGCATTGCCGAAGCCTCCCTGACCGGCGAATCCGTGCCGGTCGGTAAGAAGCCGGATACGCTCACCGAAGCGAAGGCCCTTGGCGACCGCGCCAATATGATCTTCAACGGCACATCCGTCACGCAGGGCACAGGCCGTGCCATCGTGACCGGCACCGGCATGAACACACAGGTCGGTAAGATTGCCGACATGCTTTCCGCCACCGAAGACGAGAAAACTCCGCTGCAGAAGGAGATGGATTATGTCTCCAAGATTCTGGGTATTGCGGTGTGCATCATCGCCGTCGTGGTATTGGTAGCGCTCGCCGTGCTCGAGGGCTTCAACGACGTCCATGACGTGATTGATTCTCTGCTTCTCGCCGTTTCGCTGGCTGTGGCCGCCGTACCGGAAGGCCTGGCCGCCATCCTTACCGTGGTACTGGCCCTTGGTGTGCAGCGCATGGCCGCCCACAACGCCATCGTCAAGAAGCTGCATTCCGTCGAAACCTTGGGCTCCGCCTCCGTGATCTGCTCGGACAAGACCGGTACCCTGACCCGTAACGAGATGACCGTGGAACGTGTGGTCACCCCATCCGGTGAGGTGCAGATCACCGGCACCGGCTACGCGCCCGAAGGCCGCATGGTCATGGCCGGTGGTGTTGATCCCGAATCCGATCAAGCCAAGACCATCGCCGATGAGGTTATTGCCACACTCGTGGCCGGCACACTGGCCAACGACGGTGAACTCCGTCAGGAAAACGGCAAGTGGGAGATTGTGGGCGACCCCACTGAAGTCTCACTGGTCGTTGCCGCTCGCAAGGTCAAGGCTGATCACAAGGTCAGCCGTTACACTCGCGTGGGCGAGATTCCGTTCACCTCCGAACGCAAGCGCATGTCCATCATCGCTAAAGACGACACCGATTCCGGCAAACTGACCGTGTTCGCCAAGGGTGCGCCGGACGTGTTGCTGAGCTACTGCTCGCGCATTCGCGTGGGCGGCCAGGTCCGCAAGCTCACCGAAGGTGATCGTCAGTCGATTCTGGCCACCGTCGAACGCCTCTCTTCCGAGGCATACCGCACGCTTGGTCAGGCCTGTCGACCGCTGGAAACCAGCTCGCTGGCCGATGTGCCGGGTGTCAGCGTAAATGCCGCGGGCCAGGTGGCCGACATCGCCGAACAGTCCGAGGCCATCGAAACCGACCTTATCTGGAACGGCATGGTCGGCATCATCGACCCGCCGCGCACTGAGGTCCGCGATTCCGTGGCCGAGGCGCACCGTGCCGGCATCCGCACCGTGATGATCACCGGCGACCACCCGCTGACTGCTGCCCGCATCGCCTCCGACCTTGGCATCATCGCCAAGGACGGCAAGGCCCTGACCGGTGACCAGCTTGATCAGCTGCCCGACGAAGCCGTGCTCGACAAGGCCACTGCTGAAGTGTCCGTGTATGCCCGCGTGGCTCCTGAGCACAAGCTCAAGATCGTCGAGTCCCTACAGCGCCAGGGCAACATCGTGGCCATGACCGGTGACGGTGTGAACGACGCTCCGGCCGTCAAGTCCGCGGATATCGGTGTGGCCATGGGCATCACCGGCACCGAAGTGACCAAGCAGAGCGCCAAGATGATTCTGGCGGACGACAACTTCTCCACCATCGTGGCTGCTGTGCGCGAAGGCCGCGTGATCTTCGACAACATCCGCAAGTTCCTGCGCTACCTGCTGAGCTCCAACGTGGGCGAGGTGTTCACCGTGTTCCTCGGCGTGGTGCTGGCCGGCTTCCTCGGCATCCGTCAGCCGGAATCCGTGGGCGTCGCCGTACCGCTCCTCGCCACGCAGCTGCTGTGGATCAACCTACTGACCGATGCGGCCCCCGCACTCGCCATGGGCGTGGATCCGCAAACCGACGATGTGATGGGTCGTAAGCCGCGTAAGATTACCGATCGTGTGATCGACGCCTCCATGTGGGGCGACATCATCTACATCGGTGTCATCATGGCCATCGTCACACTGATCGGCATGGATATGCACTTGTCCGGCGGCCTGTTCACCGACCGCTCGGTGGATGCCATCGGCCATGAGGCACAGATGACCGAGGCTCGTACCATGGGCTTCACGATTCTGGTGTTCGCCCAGCTGTTCAACGCGCTCGCCTCCCGCTCCCACCTGCAGTCCGTGTTCGTGGGCTTGTTCTCCAACAAGTGGCTGTGGGGCGCGATCGGCCTGTCCGTGGCGCTGCAACTTGTGGTGGTCTATGTGCCGTTCCTTAACGGCCCGTTCGGTACCGTTGCGCTCAGCCCGATGGCTTGGGTGGAATGCATCGGCCTGGCTGCGATTGTGCTCATCGCCTCCGAGCTGCGCAAGATTGTGTTGCGCGCGATGGCTAAGCGACAGTAACGCCAGCGGATAGCACCAAATAACAATAAGGGCGGGTCAAATCCTGTTGTAGGATTTGACCCGCCCTTTATATGCGGAACGCAGAACTACTAGTTGCTACCAGTGCCGCTATTCATCCCGCTTGAGCTGTCGGTTTCTTCTTCGGCCTTCTTCTCAGCCTCTTCCTGAGCCTTCTTCTCAGCCTCAGCTTGTGCTGCCGCATCGGCGTCAGCCTTTTGCTTGGCCTGCATTGAAGCGTTCACGTCGGCCTCGGCCTTCTGCAGCTTGGAAATGGCGTTATTCACGTCGGCCTCGGACGGGTTGGAGCTGCTTGCCACGGTGTTCGCCTCGGTAATGGCGGTCTGCAATGCGGTGCGAGTATTCTCATCGGCCACGTTGCCGGCCGAGTTGTCCAGAATGCCCTGAGCCTGCGAAACGGCCGAGCTGAGGTTCGACTTCAGCGAGTTGGTGTTTGCCGTCTTCTTGGAAGCGTTGACGGCCTTGATGGCGCTGTTGATGGCATCCGTCTTATCGGCGGCGTCGCTGACCTTGCTCTGCATGTCTTCGGTCTGCTTCTTCAACTCATCTGCGCCGAGCTTGGAATCGCAGGTAGCGGTATCGGCCGGGGTGCCAGCATCCTGCACCGCTTGATTCAACGTGGTGATGGTGTTGACGTCGGCCACGTCACCGGTGGGCGTCTGCGCGCTGGTCTGACCGTTCGTGATGGCGGTGGTGAGCTTCTTCTTGGCCGAATCATACTGCTTGGCTGCTGCCTTGCATTCGACTAGCGCCGCCGCTTGGCTCACCTTGCTGCTGTTGGAATGCCACCAGAACAAGCCTCCGGCAATCAACGCCACGACCACAACCACGGCGATGACAATGCCGACGGTTTTGCCCGTGTTTTTCTTGCCGCCGCCTTGATGACGAGGCTCGTGTTCTTCGGGCTCTTCTTCATCAGCGAACTGATCGAGCGGTGGAATGGTGGGCGGTAGTGTCGCCGGCTGTGCGGGAGCCGCAGCCGGTACTTCGGACGGCTGAAATACCTGAGTCGCCTGCATATCTTCAGCAGGCATCGCCTGGGCTGGGGCTGCTGGCATGGCGACGGTCTGCCCAGAAGTGGCGCCGGTACCGTATGCCGGGGTTGTGGGCTGTCCAAACTGAATCGGCTGGAATGCTTGAGTTGCCGCAGTCGCGTCATATGAAGGTACAGCCTGCGTTGGCTGGGTCGGTTGCGCAGGTTGGAATGACTGCGTTGCTTGTGTCGGCTGTGCTGACTGGAATGCTTGGGTTGCTTGTGTCGGCTGTACTGGTTGGAATGCCTGCGTCGGCTGCGCGGCTGGCCATACGGGTTGTGTGGGCTGCGCAGGCTGTGTTGCCTGAGTCGCAGGTGCTGGGGGAACCGGAGGCACTACTGGCTTGGATGGTTCTTCAGGGTGCTGGAAGTCGAATTGGAAACCGCCGTCACTGTTGGTCATAACATCTCCTTGGTGGTAAGCAAATGGCCGGCATGCGCCGGCCGAATGATGCGTTGTAGCGTTTAGTCCTTGATGTGCGCGCGATAGAAATTCTCGTAGGAGCGGCTTGGGGTAGGTCCACGCTGGCCCTGGTAATGGGAGCCGGTGCCTTGAGAGCCGTACGGGTGCTCGGCCGGCGAGCTCAGCTGGAAGAAGCACATCTGGCCAATCTTCATGCCGGGCCACAACTTGACCGGCAACGTCGATACATTGGACAGCTCAAGCGTAATATGCCCCTCGAAGCCAGGATCAATAAAGCCGGCGGTCGAGTGGGTCAGAATACCCAAACGGCCCAGTGAGCTCTTGCCCTCAAGGCGTGCGGCAATAGTCGGATTGAGCTTGACGTACTCCCACGTGGAGCCCAGTGCAAATTCACCGGGGTGCAGAATCCACGGTTCGTCAGGGGCCACTTCAAACTGTTCGGTGAGCGCTCCCTGATTTTCGGCGGGATCCACATAGGTGTATGCGTGATTATTGAACAGGCGGAAATAGCGATCCAGCCGTACGTCGATGGAGGCGGGCTGCACCATCTCCGGTGTCCACGGATCCAGAGAGATGTGACCAGCGGACTGAGCGGCGAGAATATCGCGGTCGGACAGCAGCATGAAAACTCCTTGCGGCATAACAAATATTGCTCCCCAGTCTAGCGCCCCGTGCGGAAACAGTATTAGAGCCGATACAGTAGCCGGCAGCGTCCAAGCGCAAAATTTTCAGGTTATTCTCAGAGAACCTCAGAGATAGACACAGAATCGAGTGGTTATATAAGAAATGTCAGCGAAGAGCTGATCAGGAGCCGCAGCAGTTCCCGACAATTGAACCCCTTTCTTCTTCTCTCTCCTTTCTCTCCCCGGCGGTAACCCCGCCGGGGTTCTTTTTTGCTTAGTCGATTCATCCTGCGGAATGACGACCACTCACGCGGTGGGGCGGTACACTGGGGCTATCGGCAGGGAGGGCGGTCCAGATGGCAAGTAATAACGAGGATTACGATTTCTTTGACGACGGACAGTACAACGGTTCGCGCCGCGCTCGCCGCGAACAGCAGTATTCTCGGGGGCGTGGCTCTGGTCGGCGTGCGATCAAGCTGAAAGTCGATAGCCCTGCATCCAAGTTGTTGCGGCGTATCGCATTAATTACCGGATTGCTGGCCGTAGTGGTGGCTGTCTTATCGGCGGCCCATGAGATTGCGCCCGAATCCATCGGCTTTTTGGTGAATGTGCGAGGTCGGTATATCGCGGGTACTGCGGCTGTGCTGATCGGACTTACCCTGATTCTGGTGATTTCGTCGCGTGTCACGATGCCGCGTCACTCCACGCATGGGGGAGTGGGCGCAGGCGGCATCGTCACATTGGTTCTGGCCACGGCTTGTCTGGTTGTGGGTGTGGCCGTGGGCGTACTGTTCCCACAGGGTTTGATTCATCCCGCCGTCAATGACAAAGCGCCGGTAGACAATACCGCACAAATGGAGCAAGGTATTGAACGGGCGGTTGGCGGCGCGTGCAAGGACGGGTGGCAAGGATTGGATGCGGGCGGTCTGCCTGGCATCACCACCGTGCAGATGTGTGCTGATCCGCGTGTTGCGTTCGTATCCTTTGACTCCGAGGCCTCGGCTGCGATGAGCCGGGCGCCAATCAAAAGCGAAATCACTGAATTGTTGGGCCAGCATGCCGACAACGAGAAGACGCAAGGCGACTGGCGTTTGCTGAATGGCAAGCGCTGGATGGTGTTCGGCGAGGCCGACAATATGACCGCGCTTCAGCAGCAGTGGGGTGGCACCCTCGAAACCATCGCCGCAGCCAAAGATGGCACGGACGGTGGCAATGCCGCAGTGTGACCGAAATCATGCCAGTTGAGCACTTCACAACAGCCGAACGCCGTATATTGTGGTGGTATGAGCAACGAAGCGAATGCAAGTCAGCCCTTAATCGGCCGTGAATCCACTGCCGTGCCTGGGCGTTTTGGCGAGCCGCTTTCAGTGGAATACAGCGTGACCTCGCGCGGCGGCTTCGACCAGCACCCCACTCATCCGTTATTCCTATGCTTGCATGGCTGGGGCTCCAGCGAAGAAGACATGGCGGGCATCATGCGCCTCATCGCCCCCTACAACGATTTTGTAGCGTTGCGCGGCCCACTGGCACTTGTCAAGGCTCCCGAACACAGTGAAATGCTCGGCAACTACGCGTGGTTCCATGACGCTCTGCCGGTCGGCGATGATCTTGATTATGACGCGTATGCAGCCGCCACTGCCGTCGATCGGTGGGTGGCTGCCAACATTCCCGCTGACCGTGATGTAGTACCGCTCGGCTTCTCGCAAGGTGGTCTCGTCGCCGTGCATCTACTGCGCATCAATCCCGAACGCTATCGTGCTGTCGTATCGTTGTCTGGTTTCAACGCGCCCGGTCAAGTACCCGGCACCGCTCCCGCCGACGATCGCTTGGCCAATTACGATATTCCCGTGTTCTACACCTACGGCAAAAACGATGGCGTGATCCCCAAGTACGAATTATTCGCTACTGCCGCTTGGCTTGAGGAGCATACGTGGCTCAAAACCAAGAGCTATCGCGGCCTCGACCATAATGTGAGTCTTGAGGAATTCGCCGATTTGCGTCAGTGGTTGCTGGATAACGACATCACGTCTGGCGTGCTGTAATACTTGCCTGATTCATGGCACTGGGTGGTGATGAAGCGATGCGGCCGCACCATGTACAGTAATCAGACGCAACGGAGACCCGCACACACTCCGGTCATAGACTAAAGTCCCATGAGCGAAGTGAGTGCTGAAGAAAACCATGNCCCATGCGTGGAGTGAC
>CXRQ01000041.1_pt1 | contig 3641 bp, 3 predicted proteins | sample 591341 | NCBI WGS metagenome assembly CXRQ01 (sample SAMEA3491328, study PRJEB9169) | human gut metagenome | biome: ENVO:mammalia-associated habitat; material: ENVO:feces | place: Bangladesh | collected 2010-04-07
CCGCAGATCAAAGATGCCATCGATGCCAATGCCGCAGCCTCCGCACAGCTGACGAAGATCACCTTGCAACAGGTCGAGGCACAGCGCAACGGTACGGATGTCCAGAACAGCACCGATGCACAAAGCTCAGACCTATCAATGCACCATTGCGCGATGCGAAACGCTTCACTTTGTCAAGTGTGCTGACGCTGCCGGAATCGTAACCGAGTTTTTGTTCTTTAGCGGTCATGATAGTGTTCTCCTTCATTTCTCAACGTTTGCAGTAGTGTTTTCGCTGAAGTCCTCGTTCATATGGGAAACGGCCAGTGACATGACTCTCTCTTGTGTGGCCTCACTGGCCGGCATTTCACCGCTCAGTTTGCCGTTGCTCATCACGAGCACGCGATCGGACATGCCGAGTACTTCCGGCAGATCGGAAGATGCCATCAGCACCGCGCCACCATTGGCGGTAATCTCGTTGATCAGCTCGTAAATTTCGACTCGCGCACCAACATCAACACCTCTGGTCGGCTCATCAAGCAACAGCACCTTCACGTTCGCCATAGACCATTTGCCGAACACGATCTTCTGCTGGTTGCCACCAGACAGGGAGCCTGCAGTTTGGTCAATATTCGCCATACGGATACGCAGTTTCCTGGCGGTATCGTTTTCGCGGTCGCGTTGCCCTTTAAGATCGGCAAATCCGAATTTGGAAGTCGGCACCATAGTGGCGAGACCCAGATTGTCAGCGACCGATGCTTCAAGAATCAAGCCTTGCGTGCGGCGATCTTCAGGAACCAGTCCCACCCCAGCGGCAATGGTCTTGTCAATGGAAGCTTTAGGAAGTTCAACACCATCCACAGTCACGGAACCAGAATCGTATGAGTCGGCACCGAAAACAGCACGCAGCACTTCAGTGCGACCAGCACCGACCAGTCCCGCAAGACCAACGACTTCGCCGGCATGCACGTCAAAGGAAACATGCTCAATGGCTCCGGCACGAGTCAAATCCTTGACTTCCAGTAGCGTTTTACCTGGTTGCTGAGCGACTCGCGGATATTGGTTTTCGATGGAGCGCCCAACCATCAATCGCACCAATTCCGATTCAGGAGCTTTCGCGTCAATCGTGTCGATGTATTTGCCATCACGGAGCACCGTGACCACATCACCAACACGTGCGATCTCATCAAGGTGGTGCGAGATGAATACCATGCCCACGCCTCTTGCCTTGAGCTTTCCCATGATGGCAAACAGCTGCTCGCACTCCTTGCGCGTCAAAGCCGCCGTAGGCTCATCCAGAATGAGAATCGAAGCGTCCTGCATGAGCGCTTTGGCGATTTCCACCATCTGCTGACGAGCCACGCCAAGCTCACCCATCGGCGTGGAAACATCTTCGTTAAGGCCAATCAGCTTCAGCGCCTCACGTGCCTTGCTTTTCATGGCGCTTTTATTGATAAAGCCAACCTTAGTGGGCAGAGCACCCAAAAACAGATTTTCCATTATCGACAGCTCAGGCACCATATTGAGCTCTTGATGGATTACCGCAATACCAAGCTTGCGCGCAGCTTCCACATTGGGAATGCGCACCGTTTGGCCATCGACCTCGATATGCCCTTTATCCGGCTGATAGATACCGCTCATCATTTTGATGACGGTCGACTTGCCTGCACCGTTTTCACCAAGCAAAACATGAACTTTGCCGGGTTCCACGGTGACCGACACGTTATCGACCACCGTGGAGTTGCCGAATATCTTCGACACCCCTACCAGAGATAACTGCGTCATACGCCTCTCGCTTTCGTCATTGGGCCGACGTCACTGCCGGCACAAAACCGCGACACATGTATGCGTCTTGGTCAACGCTGAATCGTCTCATCACTGAAATGATTTAACGTTTAACCACTTGCGTGATTCATAATATATCGTTTAATCACAGGGGTCAATCAGCGTGTCGAGAGCGTTAACAATCGCGTCCTAACGCCATTACCAGCACATCAGAAACACAATATGGCACAAAAAAAAGACAAAATACTGGCGGCGACGGACTATTGAGCCGAAACCACCACTCTGGCAACAGACCCTCGTGATAAATACACGGTGGGCACATGAATGGTACTACCACCTTGGTGCACGCCGGATTGCATGGCCTCCAACAACAGGTCGACGCCTTGACGCCCCATCTGCTCCGCCTGCTGGGAAATGACCGAGATTTTTGGCGTCATCAAGCGAAAAGGCGCAATATCGTCAAATGATATCAACGACATCTGAGCACCAAGCTCAATACCGCGATCGTGCAATAAGCCGATGATGGTGATGGCATCAGGTGAATATGCGCAGATAATGGCGGTAACGCCGCATTCAAGTAAATAATCGACAGTATGGCATCGCGATTCATACGTCGAACCACAATCCACAACAATGCCCGTGTCTCCATGCAGCAGCTCCGGAGCGGCGGTCCGGAATGCTACTTCACGTTCATTGACGCTATATGATTCCAACGAGGAATGCGCTATATACCCAATACGTCGATGTCCGAGAGCGACCAATTCCTCCATCGCCTCGCGAATGCCGGTGTAAGGATCCGACACTACAAAAGGAACCGATTCAATCCCCTGTACACGTCGATCCACAAAGACCAACGGCAAATCTCGCGCAATCAACGATCTCACACCCGGGGAGTCAGATCCTTGAGGAACCACAATCGCACCGTCAATACGCTGCCCCAGCAAGTTCTTGATGAATGCATCCTGTCGTTTTACGGTTTCCGCCGACGTGCCAATGAGTGTAGAAAATCCATGTGCATACAGGCCCTCTTCCATCGACGAGACCAATTCGGCAAAATATGCGTTGCGCAAATCCGGCACCAGCAGACCAACTGTTTTGGTAGCGGACGAACGCATAGATCGTGCACGCTGATCAGGCACATAGCCCATTTCCTCAACTGTTTTCAGCACTAATTGACGAGTCTCATTGGAGAAACGGCCTTTATCGTGAAGAATCTGAGAGACGGCAGCAGCTGACACACCAGCCTGCTGGGCGACATCCTTCAATGTCACGAATGCCATATCCGTCTCCTCCTTGCGGCTTACTGCAGCGTTAGAAATGCACAATTCAAATGTACCCTTCTTATAACCGACGCCCGCAAGGTCGTGTCATGCGTCAAACTCTTTTACTGCAGACATTTTGAGGCTTCTGCTGTTTTCGTGGGTTAGCTGACTGGTTCCGGTAGTCGGATGTCGAGTCCGCCGCATCTGAGCATGATCAGGCTGATGAGGTTGGTGACGTGGTGGAAGCCGTAGGCCACGCGGACGGTGACCTTGTTCCCGTTGTCGAACGCCTCGAGCCTCGCGTTCGGATAGCCAGGCCCGATTGTCCTGAGGACGTCGGGACGCCGGCGTCTGATCTTCCCGGCCGGTTCGACGATTTCGGGGATGCGGCTGCGGGACGCCCGGGACACCCAATGCTTCAGTTCGCCCCCCGACCCGTCCGATCGGGCGTCCGAGCAAACCGCGCAGGAGTTCCTCGAGCTGCCGGGCTCCGCCCACGGCACCGATGCGACGACCACGCCGCACCCGGGGCAGTCGACGCGCGGCATCATGGCGACCAGCCCCACCCTCCAGCAGCCGAAATCCCGGTGCCGCCAACGGCGCACGCCGCCGCCC